>Ga0070734_10000315_pt1 | contig 113308 bp, 100 predicted proteins | sample Coa_R1_8_FD_66444 | JGI IMG/M metagenome (GOLD analysis project Ga0070734, IMG submission 66444) | Surface soil microbial communities from Centralia Pennsylvania, which are recovering from an underground coalmine fire - Coalmine... | ecosystem: Environmental > Terrestrial > Soil >...
AATTGTTATCCTTCTTCAAGGTCGATCTCCTCATCATTGTGATTGCACCGCAGAGTGCGCTGATCAGAGTAGCTCATCGCCATCCCTGATCGGGGATCGACCTTCTCATCCTATCTATCGGGATTTTTCGGCGGGTGGCCCGGTCCTTCAATGTCGGTTTTCCTTCGTGCCACAAAACTGCGGGTGCCCCGTCCTTGCGTTTTACGCAAGGGCGGGAACGATGCTGCTGGCCCGAGGAGATTTGATCTTAAACGAAATCTCTCCCAACCCACATTTACTTGGAGGCCGGCCCATGCTTTGACCTCTTTAAAGTCACCACCACGGTGGGTACCCCGTCCCTTCGACTTCGCTCAGGGCACGCTCGCGCAGGTTTGCGAAAGGCGCGTAGCGGACTGCCAACAGCGACTTTGTGGCGCAATTCAAACCTACCCGCCCTTGCGAAAAACGCAAGGACGGGGCACCCACACCTTCCAAACGGGAAGAAAAAATGAAATTTGGGCCACCCGTCCAAGAACACGCTTCATAATCAACATCCTACTCTGTATCGAGATCGCGACCTCGTGTCGATAACCAGTGTCGTGCCAGATAGAACTCTTCCATGCGGAGGAAGTAAAAGAACTTTATCCCAGCCAAGTACTCAGACCGTTTCACGTTCACCAAGTTTTGGAGTCCGATTTCCAGTGCGCGGATTTCCTTCCCAGTGGATGCAGCAGTCGTGAGCAGTTTGTAGAAATCGAATTGCCATGACTTCGGATTCAGCTCAGCGGGGTCGCTTTCGCGATCAACGGCCTTCTGTCTGACTTCCTGCTCAGACGCAATTCCCAGGATGTACTGCGCGATGGGTCCCGGCCAGTTCTTTACGCGCCAGTGATCTGCCTTTTTGATAAGAAGTTGCTTGGCCGATCCCACAGGGAATGCAGAGGGGTTCAGTAGGGATGCAGCGTACAGCAGAAGCTCAATACGAGTGCTTGCTCCTCCGACAGCATATTTTGCAGTTGTTCCATCTCGCCAATACTTGATTGCCAGCTTTTCGTCTCCCAAACACCAAGCAGCGGCCCCAGCCATGGCGAAACTCGAGTCTCCCGGCACGTTGCCAGGAAGCGCCGCCCCTATTTGCTTGTCGAAGTGCGCAAGGGCTGATCGGTAGTCTCCAGACCACAGGTACACCGCGCCCAGACTGTAATAGTTGCTGGGATAGAGGCTGGGAGTCTGAAGTTCTTTCCGTAAATGATCGACGACCTCAGCTATGCGGTCAGACCTCAACTCGTCGATCCAGCTATCACCAAGCATCGGCAAACACAGGAATCATAAAGCCCGAGTGCACTCTCGCCCAACTGCCCCTGCCAGGCCTTCACACGTATTCAGCGTCTTTCGATTAGCTTCAAATGTGAGCGTTTGCCAGACGCCGGTTGGCTGTATGCCTCATCCCACCGGCGTTGGGACCGGCTCCTCCACGTTCGCTTCCCGCAGGAATTTCGCCGCTTCCTCAGGAGGAGTCGGATTGATGTAGAACCCTGTCCCCCACTCGAATCCCGCCGTCTTGGTCAGCTTCGGCATGAACTCGATGTGCCAGTGGTAGTGATCATTGGTCGGGTCCTGCACCGGAGAGGTGTGAATCACCAGGTTGTACGGAGGATTGTCGAGCACCCGGTCCGCGCGTCCCAGCAGGTTCTTCAACGCCCGCGCCAGGTTCTCGAACATATGCGACGAAGAATTCTCGAACGCGGACTCATGCTGCTTGGGCAGAATCCACGTCTCGAACGGAAACCGCGGAGCATAGGGCGCCAGCGTCACGAAGTTCTCGTTCTCGGAAACCACGCGCGTCCCGCCGTCCATCTCCTGCCGGATGATGTCGCAAAAAACGCAGCGTTCTTTGTACAGGAAGTACTGCTTTGCGCCCTCCAGCTCCTGCACCACGTTGATGGGAAGAATCGGCAGCGCGATCAGTTGCGAGTGCGCGTGCTCCAGCGACGCTCCCGCCGCCTCGCCATGATTTTTGAAAATGAGAATGTATTTGAAGCGGCGGTCTTTTTTCAGGTCAAGAATGCGGTCGCGAAAGGTCCACAGAACATCTTCAATGCGCTTGGGAGGCAGGGTCGCCATGCTGGCGGTGTGATCGGGCGTCTCAACGATGACTTCATGCGCTCCGATTCCGTTCATGCGGTCGAACATGCCCTCGGCCTGGCGGTTGAGGTTGCCCTCAATGCCCAGGGCAGGGAACTTGTTGGGCACGACGCGAACGGTCCATCCCGGGGTATCGCGCCCGGGCGCCGGACCGCCATTCGGATTCGGCCGGTATGCCTGAATCTCGGGCGGCGTCTTGCTCTCATTGCCATAACAAAAGGGGCAGAAGCCCCCTTTGATTTTCATGTTTTCGCGTACAAAATCGGTTGGGCGCTTGGCGCGATCCGTCGAAATAATCACCCAGCGCCCTACGATCGGATCTTTTCTAAGTTCCGGCACCTATTAAATCCTTTCAGTGGACTGGCAAGCTCCATATCCTACGCCGCCAGGGAGGCGTTCCGAAATACTTCAAACTGTGGGCGGGTCGTAAGCTGCTGATAGTATACGCTTACGATATCGAACCTCCACTGGCACAGAGGTGGCATCCGCCGCAGATACTCTCGTGCTACCTCCGCGATTTCCCGCCTCTTATGACGATCCACCGCCGCCTCCGGAGGTTTCACATACTTCGACGTGCGGGTCTTAACTTCAATAAAACAAAGTACATCCTTGTCCCACCCGATCAGGTCGATCTCTCCCCGGCAGCGCGGCGAGCGGAAGTTTCGCGCCACCATCACGTAACCCAGTTTTCGTAGATGGAAGTAAGCATCTTCTTCTCCCCGCCGCCCCACCCGATGACGCGCGATCTGCTCATCCGGGCCCAGTACACGGTCCGCTGCCCAATCCAGGCTGCGAATCATGGCTCGAATAAGAACGGGAGGAAGCATCGCGGTTAAATCTGGATTCTATGGAATTTGACTCCGAGCGGATGTGATTCTCCTCACAGAATGATGTCATCCTCGCTGGGGCTCTCCCATACCGGGAATGATTCATATTCAAGTTCGTGTTGGGACCGCCGCCTTCGGCTGCCCGCCCAGGACGCTGTAAACAAAACCTGATCCAGATCATGCTGGTACGCTTGTAGCGGATGTTTCCTCGCCCCCTGCTCTACTACATCACGGACCGCAAAGCGTTTGCGGGTGACGAGCCGGAGCAGCGTCTCCGCTTGCTCCAAAAAATCACCGAAGCCGCCAAAGCTGGTGTGGATTACATCCAACTTCGCGAAAAAGATCTTTCCTCTCGCGCCCTGGAATCCCTGGCAAGAGATGCGGTCTGTATCCTGCAGCAACTGAGAACTGAGAACCGGGAACGGAGAACTGAATCCAGAACTTCTCTCCTGATCAACTCCCGTACAGACATCGCTCTCGCCGCAGCAGCTGACGGAGTTCATCTGCGTTCCATCGACATCAAGCCGCAGGAAGTAAAAGAAATCTGGCAATGTGGCGCGGGCGCTCCTTCGACCAGTTCAGGGCTGGCTCCCGCCCGCAATCCCGTGATCGGAGTGTCCTGCCACTCGCCCGAAGAGGTGAAACACGCCGCCGAGAACGGAGCCACCTTTACCGTCTTCGCTCCCGTCTTTGAAAAGAAAGATAGTCCAACCGCAAAGCCGACTGGCCTTTCACAGCTTCGCCTGGCCTGTCAGTACAACATCCCCGTATTCGCGCTGGGAGGCATCACGCTGGCCAATGCCAAATCCTGTCTCGAAGCCGGAGCCGCTGGCATTGCCGCGATCCGCTTCTTCCAGGAAAACGACATTGCGGAAGTACTCGCAACCCTGACGGGCGATTGAACCCGGCCGCGTACCTTTTTTACAAGCTCAAATACAAAGCCAAGAATTTTTGCCAGGACCCCGAAACCGGACGTTATCCCGTCCACTTTGCCCCGTTTTTCAACACATCCATTACCTTCGCCAGCCGTCGCTTCTTTGTCTCTTCCTGCTTCGCCTCGGCGATCGACCGTGCCATCTCTTTCCTATTGGTAAACGACAACTCCTCCCACCGGCCCCGCGATTGCTTGCTCTTCGCCAGCTCTCGTTCCAGTTCCGGAGGAGGTTTGACGGTGCGCGCTTCGTCATCCCGCTGCATCACCACATCGACGACATCGCCAGCCTTCACCCTGGCTCCCTCACGCATGGTTTTGTTGACCGCCATCATGTGGCAGCCGCCCATCGGCATGATCGACGTTCGGTAGGGGAAGCCATTGATTGTTCCGCGCACCGGCACACGCCCCCGCGTCCCGAAAACTTCGAACACATCGAAGGGCGCAATCAGCCCGGCAACCTCGCTACCCTCTTTACCCTCGAGCTTCACCGTGAATCGCAGTGATTTCGCGGCCATCACTCCATCCCCCATCTCAGATGTTGTCATCCCGACCAGGCTAGAGGATTGACGCAGTCAAACCTGTGGCGCGCGAAGGTACCTCGTGTTCGTCTCGGAAACCGTAGCGCCCCGCGCTGCTAAACTCTATTCTCAGGTACGCAGTTCCGCAACGATGACCCCCTCAGCGCTAAAGCCTACCGATGTTCCCCAGCCAGTATTCCTCGAACCCGCTCTCGTCCAAACCCCCGAAGGCTGGTTCCTGATGGGCTCCGACTCCGGTCAGGACTGCGAGCGCCCTATCCATCGCGTCTGGGTCGATGCCTTTCTACTCGCCGCAACCCAGGTCACGAACGCAGAATACGCGCTGTTCCTGCGCGCAACGGGCACGACTCCGCCGCCCTTCTGGCGTGATCCCAATTTCAACCACCCGCAGCAACCGGTGGCCGGACCGTCCTGGTTCGAAGCCACCCGTTACTGCGAATGGCTGACCTCGCAATCCGGCCGCCACTACCATCTGCCCACCGAAGCCGAGTGGGAGCGCGCAGCCCGCGGCGGTCTCGAGCAGAAACAATTTCCCTGGGGCGATGAGCCGGCACAGTCTCTGCCCGACTACGCCACACGCTGGCAAAACGGTCCCGAGCCAGTCGGGCGCTACGCCCCAAACAATTTCGGGCTTTACGATATCGGCGACAACGTCCACGAGTGGTGTAGCGACTGGTACGATCCGAACTACTACGGCGTTTCCCCCGCTCGCAATCCCCGAGGCCCACAAACCGGCCAGCGCAAAGCTTCCCGCGGAGGCTCCTGGCGCCACTTCATCAAAGTTGCCCGCTGCTCCGCCCGCTCCAGCATCCCACCCGGTTTTCAATACGCGGATTACGGATTTCGCGTGGCCTGTGATCCGGCTCCTCGCCGGCCATAGCGCCCTTGCCTATAATTTGTCATTCCGAACCGCGCGGCGGTGAGGAGTCTGCTCGCAGCAGCGAAAGGCAATCGCCATGTTCCGCACTGATCTTCTGCACAATAAACGCGTCCTCATCACTGGCGGCGGCACCGGCCTCGGAAAAGGCATGGCCACCCGCTTCCTTGAACTCGGAGCCACGGTCTACATCTGCGGCCGCCGCGAAGAAGTGCTCAAGGTAACCGCGTCCGAACTAGCCGCCAATGGGCCGATTCACACCGTCGGCTGTGATGTTCGCAACCAGGAATCCGTCGAGCGCATGACCGATTCCATCTGGAAAGATGGAGCCCTCGACATCCTGGTCAACAACGCCGCCGGAAACTTTATCGCCCGCACCGAAGAGCTCTCCCCGCGCGCCTGGGAATCCGTGATCGGCATCGTGCTCATGGGCACTCTTCACTGCACGATGGCCTGCGGGCGCCGCTGGCTTGCCGCGAAGCATCCCGGCACGGTTCTCAGCATTTCCGCCACGTATGCCCCTGTGGGCTCCGCGTACGTGGTGCCGTCCGCGGTTTCCAAAGCTGGAGTCGAAGCCCTCACCCGCAGCCTCGCCGTGGAATGGGGCAACCGCAACATCCGACTAAATGCCATCGCCCCGGGACCGATCCCCACGCAAGGCGCATTTTCCCGTGTGCTTCCCCTTCCGCAACTGGAAAGCGTGGCCCTCGACCGCAACCCGCTGCACCGCTTCGGCACCGTCGAGGAACTCGCCAACCTCGCCGCCTTCCTGGTAAGCGACGGCTCCGGCTACGTCAACGGCGAAATCATCCGCATGGATGGCGGCGAATTCCTGCAAGGCGCCGGAGAATTCAGCGCTCTGGGTAGGCTGCTTAAGGACGATGATTGGGAGGCGTTGAAGCCGCGCAAATCTGCTCGACAGAAGTGACTGTGGACCTAATTCGCGAAGAACGATCGATCACGATTGCGGTTGCCGCGTCGGTGTGCTGGAAGTGAGAGGCGAACTGAAGGCGCACGAGTCCTACTCCTGCCGTAAGCGCGAAAATTGACTCAGGGTTTAGCCATTGGGCGCGGCCACTCACGCCCGGGCAGGACGACTAGCGACCCTTTTCCTTGCCTGGCAGCACCAGCCACTTGAGCAGCATGTTCACGATGCTCAGCACGATTGCGCCAACGAACGCTGCCATGAACCCGCTGACATGGAATCCCGGCGACAAAAGCGCGGAAGCCAATTCCAGCATCAGCGCATTGATCACGAACCAGAACAATCCCAGCGTAAGGATGGTCAGAGGAAACGTGACAATCTTGAGCAGCACTCCCAGCGTGGCGTTGATGAGCCCGATGACCAGCGCGGCAATCAGTGCCGCCGTGGCTCCATGCACCGAAATTCCCGGCACCACCTGCGCGACGATCCACACCGCAATCGCACTCAAAATCCAACTCAGCAGCATTCGCATAACACTCTCCAGGTGGAGAGTATACGTTTCCAGGTTTCAAAGTCTCAATCGCCGGTTTCGCGTCCTCGCCCCGCGCACTTTGCGAAACAGAGCTTGCCCTGAGCGTAGCCGAGCGGAGGGGAAGAATTTTCAATTTTGCGGAACTTGCTTCCTGGTCCGAACGTACAATTTATTAGAGGGAGGTCTCATCCCATGGTCGGCTTCCTGCTGTGGTGCATTCTTTTCATACTCTGCTGGCCTTTAGCCATTTTGGCGCTGGTCGCCTACCCATTCATCTGGCTGCTGCTCCTGCCGTTCCGCATCATCGGCATGGCCGTGCACGGCGTGCTCGAAATCATTTTTCTAGGAATTACGTTGCCGTTCCGCCTGCTGGCCGCCCCATTCCGAATCTGAGGGCCGGCCCGGTTCTGCCATCCCAGCCGGACCGTTCTCTCCGTTTCTTGGAGGAATGCTGAGGGGAGCGACCCCTGTGTTTTTCCCCAAAAACCTTGAGCCCAAAAGGACCGCGACGATCCGCGCAGGAAACAGGTTGTTCCACTGTGAACCTGCGCCCCTTTGTGGTTGATGCTTTTTCGCTCTGCACTAAAATAGATGCCGCATGAACCTACTCCTGAACGACATTGAAACCCGAGTCCTCGGCTCGCTCATCGAAAAAGACATCACCACGCCCGACTACTATCCGCTGTCGCTGAACGCGCTGGTCAACGCCTGCAACCAGAAGAATAACCGCGACCCCGTGATGACGCTCGACGAAGCCGCCGTCCGCCAGGCGCTGACCAGCTTGCAGGAAAAGCGTCTCGCCGGACCGGCTGGAGGCGCAGACAGCCGCGTGCCCAAGTACGAACATCGCCTGCAGGAGGCCTTCAACTTCGACCGTCGCGAGGTCGCGGTTGTCTGCGTGCTTCTGCTGCGCGGCGCGCAAACCCCTGGAGAGCTCCGCGGTCGCACCGAGCGCATGTATCACTTCGATGCGCTCGAAGATGTCGTTTCGACCCTGGACCGTCTCGCGCAGCGCGAGCCGCCGCTGGTCTGCATGCTGGCCCGCCAGCCCGGCACAAAGGAATACCGCTACATGCACCTGTTTTCGGGGCAGCCGCTGGAGCCGACCGTCTCGCGCGCGGCCATGGAACGGGAGGCCGCTGTATCAGCCTCCGAGCCTGTCGCGCCTGCAGTGGCTCCGGCCCAACGCCTCGCTCGCCTGGAAGAAGAAGTCGCAAGCTTGCGCCAGGAGCTCTCGGTAATGCAGGAGCAACTCGCCGAATTCCGCAAGCAATTCGAATGAATGCCCCCGGTTCTGCCATCCCGAGCGCATCGACGGGATTGGCATTGTCATCCCGAGCGGAGCAGAATTGCGGTTTTTTGCAATTCTGCCAAGTCGAGGGACCTTGTGTTTTTTTCTCGGGCTGCATCAAATGGCAAACCTTGCTGGCGCAGATTCGAGGTGTTCTGGTGAAAGCAACGCCTGTCCTATTTCTCCTATTAACCTTCGCTTACGGTAGCGCTGCCCAAACTCCCCTCATCACCAACATTTCCGGCCGGACCACCATCAGTCTCAACGGAGCATGGCACGCCATCGTCGATCCCTACGACACGGGCAAGTCGCGAAAAATTTTTCTCAACCAGAAGCCGCAGAGCAAAAGCGACCTCATCGAATACGACTTCGATACCTCGCCGGTGCTGAACGTCCCCGGAGACTGGAACAGCCAACGCGATCAGTTGCTGTTCTATGAAGGGCCGGTCTGGTATCGGCGCGAGTTCAGCTATCACCGGCGCGCCCACACGCGTGTCTTCGTCTACTTCGGCGCAGCCAATTATCGAGCCGCGGTTTACCTGAACGGCGAAAAACTCGGCGAGCACGAAGGCGGATTCACGCCCTTTGATTTCGAAGTCACTTCAACCCTGCGTGACGGGGAAAATTTTCTGGTCGTGGAAGTGAGCAACCCGCGTCGCGCCGATCAGGTTCCCGCATTGAATTACGACTGGTGGAACTATGGAGGGATCACGCGGGATGTCGCGCTGGTGGAAGTGCCTGAAACCTTCATTCAAGATTATGCGATTCAACTTGCCCGCGGATCGCAGAACGAAATCGCCGGATGGCTGCAGTTGAATGGCGCGTCATTGCCGCAGCCCATCACGGTGGAAATTCCCGACGCCCACATTCGCCAGACGGTCACCACCGATGCGAACGGTCACGCGACCCTGCGCTTTTCCGCCAAGCTTGATCTCTGGTCGCCCGAGCATCCCAAGCTGTATGACGTCATCGTGAGCAGCGGAAGCGACACCATCCACGATCAGATCGGCTTCCGCACGATCGAAGTGCAGAACGGAAAAACCCTGCTGAATGGCAAGCCCGTGTTCCTGCGTGGCATTTCCATGCACGAGGAAGCCGCCTTCCGCGACGGCCTTCAGCCCGGAAGATGCACAGACGCTGCTCGGCTGGGTGAAAGAATTAGGCTGCAACTTCGTCCGCTTCGCACACTATCCGCACAATGAATATGAAGTCCGCCTGGCCGATCGCCTCGGCCTGATGGTCTGGTCGGAGATTCCCGTCTACTGGGATATCGACTGGCAGAACCCGGCAACCCTCGCCAACGCCCAAGCCCAGCTCCGCGACGAGATCGCACGCGATCAGAACCGCGCCGCGATCATTCTCTGGTCGATGTCGAACGAAACTCCCGTCAAGCCCGAGCGCACCGAATTCATCAAGCAACTCGCGCAGCAAGCCCGCGAACTCGATCCCACCCGCCTGATCACCTCGGCCCTGAATCACGTCGACAAAAACGGCGACTATGATCGCGAACTTAGCGACCCACTGGCCGAATTCCTTGATGTGCTTGGCATCAACGAATATATCGGCTGGTACGAATTGCGTCCCGAAGATGCCGAAAAGGTTCAATGGAAATCGAGGTGGAACAAGCCGATCATCGTCAGCGAATTCGGTGCCGGCGCCCCGTACGGAAAACATGGCGACGCCGATGAGCGCTGGACCGAGGAATATCAGCAGAACGTCTACGAGCACCAGTTGCACATGATCGAGCGCATCCCAAACCTCGCCGGAATGACGCCGTGGGTGCTCATGGATTTCCGCGCCCCGGCCCGCATGCTCCCCGGCATTCAGGATTACCACAACCGCAAAGGGCTGATCTCGAATCGAGGCCAGCGCAAGCAGGCGTTTTATTTTCTGCAGAATTACTACAAGAAGAGAGCGGAATCAGAGAAGTAGTATTAGACCGTCGTTTTGACAGCGGACCGCTTCGAGCCGCGTCTATCAAGGAAAAGGACACCATGGCGAGACCTCAGGCCTGGGTGCGATCCTGAAATTCCTCGTGCCAGGCCATCTGGATCGCCTCCAGCTTTCCCTCATTCGAAGCCTTCGGATCGCCTGCGAATCCCGGCAATTCCGTCACGTAGCGATGCAGATCGGTAAAGCGCACGGTCAGCGGATCCAGCTCCGGATGCGTCTCCGACAACAAAATTCCGAGATCTTCCGCGTCGTCCCAGCCAAGTGATTTCGCCATAGCCAAACCTCAGTCAGAGTTTCAGAAATGCCACCAGCCTAGGTCTTTGAAACTTTGAAACCGTGAAACTTTGAAACCTGCTCTAGTGATGCTCCTCCGAAACGTAATTCCGATTCCACGCCGGAATTTCCACCACCACTTTCCCTGGTTTGGTAATCTGCGCCTGGCAGCCGAGACGCGAGTTGAGTTGCAGATCGGCCGCCATGTCCAGCCGGTCGGCCTCATCGTCCTCCATCTCCGAAAGATTCTCGGCACCCTCTTTCACCCAAACGTGACAGGTCGTGCACGCGCAATTTCCGCCGCAGGCATGATCCAGAAAGACGCCGAAATTCAGCGCCACATCCAGAAGCGACCCTTCCTTGCCATGATCTTCATACGGCAACTTGCCGTGTTCGTACGTCACCGTCTTGCCCTCAGGCAAAAATGTCACCTGCACTGTATTTTCGGCGGGCGCGTCCACGGTGGCGGCTCCCGCTCCTTGGGTCTTCTCGTCAGCCATTCTTCACCTCAATACCGCTCAGTGTTCTCAATTCCTGCATCCCGTCATCCTGTGCGGCAAACAACGCCGCTCAGGATGACAAATGAATTCATTCGAACTCTGCCTTCGCCACCGGATGCGGCGCGGTCGGTCCCTCGCCCAGGTCCGTCTCATCCATATTCTTGCCTTTGAGCGCCGATGAAACTGCGCTGTCCATCATCAGCTCCGCCAGCCGCGTCGTTCCCTGGTTCAGCGTATCGATCGCCTTGCGGATCGCCGAATAATCGTCTTCTTCCCTGACCGCGGTCAGCGCCTTCTCCATCTTCGCAATCTGCTTCTTCTCGTCGGTCGTGAGTTTCCCCCACGCCGGGCTCTTCTTGCCTTTTTCGAGGGCGGCCAGGATTGTGTCTGCTTCGTTGCGCGCCTCGATGACCTGCCGCCGCCGGAAATCTTCTTCCGCGTTGTCAAACGAGTCAAGGATCATGCTCTCGACCTGATCGTCCGTCAGCCCGTAACTGGGCTGCACCTGGATCTCCGCCTCTTTGCCGCTGCGCTGCTCGCGCGCCGAGACGTGCAAAATGCCATTCGCATCGATCAGGAACTTCACTTCCACGCGTGGAATTCCCGCCGCCATCGGCGGAATGCCTTTCAAATCGAAGCGCGCCAGCGACCGGCAGTCTTTCGCCAGTTCGCGCTCGCCCTGCAATACATGAATCGCGACATTTGCCTGCCCATCGATCTGCGTCGTGTAAAACTGCGTGGAAGAGGCAGGAATCGTCGAGTTGCGCAGAATGATTTTGTCCGTTACGCCGCCCGCCACTTCAATCCCAAGCGAGAGTGGCGTGACGTCGAGCAGCAGCATGTCCTGCGTAGCTTCCGATCCGCCACCCAGAATATTCGCCTGTACTGCCGCGCCCAACGCGACCACTTCGTCAGGATTCAAATCAGTATGCGGCTCGCGCCGGAACATCTCTTTCACCAGGGCTCGAACTCTGGGAATGCGCGTCGATCCGCCGACCAGCACCACTTCATCAATCTGCTCCGGCTTGAGGTTCGCGTCCTTCAGCGCCTGCTTGCACGGGCCCACCGTCCGATCGATGATCGGCTGAATCAACTGCTCAAACTGCTCGCGGGTAATCTCCCGCTGATAGCGCTTTCCGCCGGGCAGTTCGATATCAAGCTTTACCGAAGCCTGCGAAGACAAGGCGATCTTCGCCTCAATGACTGCCTTGCGAATCGCCTGCACGGCTTCCGCGCTACGTCTCAGGTCAATCCCCAGGTCGCCGCGAATATCATCGAGCGCAATCGTGATCAGCAGATTGTCGATATCGTCGCCGCCAAGATGCGTGTCACCGTTGGTCGCGATCACTTCAAAGATGCCGTCGTGCAACTTGAGAATGGAAATATCGAATGTCCCGCCGCCCAGATCGTAAACCGCCACAATGCCGTTCTGTTTCTTGTCGAGCCCATAAGCGAGCGATGCCGCCGTGGGCTCGTTCACCAGTCGCAGCACATCCAGTCCGGCGATTCTTCCTGCATCCTTCGTCGCCTGTCGCTGTGCATCATTGAAGTACGCAGGAACAGTGATGACCGCTTTCGTCACCGCCTCGCCGAAATAGCGCTCTGCGTTGCGCTTGAGCTGACGCAGAATCAGCGCCGAAATTTCCGGAGGAGTAAATGTCTTCTCGCCCAGTTTGATGCGCAGCACTTCGCCGGGCTGCAGATCCTCGGCAAGACGGAACGGAAACAGCTTCAGTTCGTCCTGAATGTCTTCCATGCCGCGTCCCATCAGCCGCTTGATCGAGTACACGGCCCGTTCCGGCGTTTCGATCAAATACCGCCGCGCCGAATTTCCAATCACCGCCTGATTGTTCCCATCGAGCGCCACCACCGAGGGCACCAGGTTCGACCCGTCATCGCCGGGGATCACCACCGGCGCATCCCCCTGCATGAACGCCACCAGGGAATTGGTGGTCCCCAGGTCGATGCCGACTATGCGCTCCGAACTCATTTGTGCAATAACTCCTGCTCACGTTCCTGCGCCGAGCTTGCCTGCCCGTTCCCGGCGGAGGGCGACCAGGCCCGCACCGGCGCATCGCCATGAATCATCCGCTGCAGGAACGGCTCGAAAAACGTGTAAGGATTGATCGACGCCGGCGCACTCACCTCATCGAGCCGGGCGCGAAGCTCCGCCGGAATGGTGAAATCCAGGGAGCTCAGATCAAAGATCGCCCGCGAAGTGTCTTCCGTCGCGCCCCATCCCCACTCGGTGCCAAACGTCATCGTCCCCAGGCAAAACGGGCTCACCAGCAATCCCGAGCGTCCCAATGTCGTGTATTCATTTACCCTTGCCATACGATCATTCATCAGTGCTCTGTCATCCCCAAATGCCTAGTCATCCCGAGCAAAATCGAGGGACCTTGTGTTCCGCTCAGCTCTCTTCCAACGCCGCATTCACATCGCGCACCAAATTGCGGATGTAATTTCTCCGATTCAGCACATCCACCATCTTGCCGATAATCTGCTTCCGTTCCGCCGGATCGGCGCTCGCGCCGCGATCGACCATCGCATCCCAATCTTTCCAATGCGCGCGCAATTCCTCGAGCAGCCCCTCATACTTCTCTTCGAGCGCAATCTTCTGCTTCTGAATCTCGCCGACCAGCGCCGGATCATCCTCGCCCATCTTTGTATTCGCGCGAAGCTCTTCCAGCTCCATGTTCAGCTCGAAGACTTCTTCCAGCAGGTCCGGAGGAACGATCTGCTTTTTCATCTCACCCGTCGCTCGCGCTTGCTCGGTCGCGCTCTTCGACTGTTCTTCCAGCGCCACGCCCTCAAGATGCAGCAGGTATTGCGTGCGCTTGATCGGATCTCGCAGTGTCCGATAAGCATCGTTGAGCAACGAACTCTGCTCCAGGCTCCAGTCCTGCTCCTGCGAACTCGCCCGCGCGCTCAGGTCCGGATGCAGCTTGCGGCTGAGCTCGTAGAAATCCTTCTCCAGCTTAGAAACATCAATGTTGAGCTTCGAAGGCAGCGCGAAAAATGTGAAGTAATCCACCGGCTGCGGCGGCTGAACTTTCCCGCACGACCCGCAGAAGTGCGCCGCCCGCATGGCGCCGCACGACCAGCAGGAATGTGTCTCCTCCGGCAGAGGCTTCTGCCCGATCGCGGTGAGTGCGGATTTGGTCATCGGGCCATCACTCCTCATGTCCATCACTTCTCTTAAACGTGCTCCGCCCTCCACGACTGTTTCCTGCGAGGATTCCCGGTGGCGCATGCTTCCGCGGGCGAGGCGCCCGCGCCACCCACTCAGGCGGAGAACGAAGTTCCGCAGCCACACGACTTGGTCGCCTGCGGATTCACGAAGACGAAGCCCTGCTGCATCAGGGTTTCCTGGTAATCCAGGGTCATGCCGTGCAGGTAGATAAACGACTTCGGATCGACAAACACCCGCACGCCGCCAAACTGAAAAATGCGGTCGCGCTCCCGCGGCTGCGAGTCGAAGCGAATGTTATAGCTCAGCCCCGAGCATCCGCCGCCCTGCACGCCAAGGCGCAATCCGCCCTGCTCGGGCGAAATGCCTTCCTTGGCCATCGCGGTGCGAATCTTCGCGATCGCCTTTTCGGTCACCGCGATTCCTTTCGCGGTGGCCTGCGGCGCGGATTGTTCCATTGCTATCGTCATAACTCTAGCTACGGCCAGCGAGCGTCGAGCTGCGAGGGAGCTGCGTGACCGCAGCTCGAGGCCCGTGGCTCAACACTCGCTTTTATTTCGCTTCCGCAGCGACCGGCTTCGCAGTCTCCTGCTTCTTCTTCCAGTCCCCGATGGCGGCGCGGATCGCGTCCTCAGCCAGCACCGAGCAGTGGATCTTTACCGGCGGCAGCGACAACTCCTTCACGATCTCCGTATTCTTGATCGTCAGAGCCTCGTCGATGGTCTTGCCTTTGACCCATTCGGTCGCCAGCGAAGACGATGCAATCGCCGAGCCGCAGCCGAAGGTCTTGAACTTCGCGTCTTCGATCACGTTGGTTTCGCGATTGACCTTGATCTGCAGCTTCATGACGTCGCCGCACTCCGGCGCGCCCACGAGTCCAGTGCCTACGTCAGCGCTGCTCTTGTCCATTGAGCCGACGTTGCGGGGATGGTTGTAATGATCAATTACCTTGTCGCTGTATGCCATTTCTTAACCTCGAAGTTTCAAGTTTCAATGCTTACAAAAGTTTCAAAGTTGCAAGGCCTCATCGTTCCAAATCCGTTTCAAAGTTGCTGTTCACTTTGAAACCTGAAACTTTGAAACCTTCAAACTTCGTGTCATTCTCCTGCCCACTTCACATCCTTCAAGTTGATGCCTTCCTTCGCCATCTCGTACAACGGCGAAAGCTCGCGTAGCCGCTCTACGGTCTCAATGACGCGGTCGGCCACGTAATCGACCTCGGCTTCCGTATTGAACCGGCCAAGCCCGAAGCGAATCGAGCTGTGCGCCAGATCGTCGCCCGCGCCCAGAGCCTTCAATACATAAGATGGTTCCAGCGTCGCCGAGGTGCACGCCGATCCGCTGGAAACCGCGATATCGTTGATCCCCATCAGCAGCGACTCGCCTTCCACGTACGCAAAACTGATATTGATGTTGCCGGGCAGGCGGTGCTCCATCGATCCGTTAATGTAGACCTCGTCCAGCTTGTTCATGATCCGGTCGCGCAGGCGATTCCTCAGACCCGCCAGATGACAGGACTCTTTCGCCATCTCTTCCGTGGCAATCGCACAAGCCTTACCCAGGCCCACAATGCCCGGAACATTCAAAGTTCCTGAACGCATGCCGCGCTCGTGGCCGCCGCCGTCAATGATCGGCGAAACCTGCACCCGCGGATTCTTGCGCCGCACATACAGCGCGCCCACGCCCTTCGGGCCATACATCTTGTGTCCGGAGATCGAGGCCAGATCAATATTCTGCTTGATCACATCGACGGGAACCTTGCCCACGGCCTGCGTCGCGTCCGTATGGAAGACCACGCCCCTCTCATGACACAGCTTGCCAATTTCTGCGACCGGCTGCAGCACGCCGATTTCGTTGTTCGCGAACATGATGGTGACCAGGATCGTCTTGTCGTCCATCGCCCGCTTCAGGTCGTCGAGATCGATAAGGCCATCCTTCTGCACCGGCAGGTAGGTCACGCGATAGCCGTACTTCTCCAGGCGCTTGCAGGTGTCGAGCACAGCCTTGTGCTCAGTCACCGCAGTGATGATGTGATTGCCCTTCTCGCGGTACATCTCGGCTACGCCCTTGATCGCGAGGTTGTCGCTCTCGGTCGCACCTGAAGTGAAGATGATCTCTTTCGTGGTCGCGCCAACCAGTTTGGCAATGCGCTCGCGCGCTGTCTCCACGCCCTCTTCCGCGGCCCAGCCAAACGAGTGATTGCGGCTGGCCGCGTTGCCGAACTTCTCCATGAAGTACGGCAACATTTCTTCCAGCACCCGCGGATCCATTGGGGTGGTGGCCTGGTTATCCATGTAAATCGGCAGCTTGATGCCCTTCGCCTCGGCACGCTGCGCCTGTACTTCAATTTGGGGGATATTCACATCCGTGCTCATTGATCGCCTCTCCTACCTGAACTCAAATCATCATTAACCCAAAACTCTGTCATCCCGACGCGAACTCAAATCGTAACTCTGTCATCCCGACCGGAGCAGAATTGCGTTTTTGGCAATTCTGCGGAGTGGAGGGACCTTGCGTTTCGCTCTCAACCAATCCGAACTTTCCTGATTGGATGAATTTTCCCCGCACCGGCTTCACGAGATCGTTACCAACTCCGCCACTTTTCGAACCTCGCCAGCGCTCTCCTCGATCTCTTCGCGCATATGCGAAATCTTGATCCGCTTCAACACCGCCTCAATGCTCTCGTTCACCTTCCGCAGCGGCTCGCGAATGTTGCAGCGATCGGTCTGGTCGCACTCCCCGCGGGTAGTCACGCAGGACGTAATAAATAAAGGACCGTCGATCGCCTGAATCACCTCAAATGCCGAAATCGTGTGCGCCGGCCGCGCCAGCGTGTATCCGCCGTTGATTCCATGCTGCGACTGCAACAACCCGGCTTTCGCTAGCCGTTGCAGAATCTTCGCCAGCGCCTCCGGAGGAATACCAAACGCGTCCGCTACATCCTTGGCGCTGCGCGAACTTCCGCCCGCCTGCTCGGCCAGGTGCTTCATTGCCATGAGCGCATAGTCAGCCTTTTTGGTGAGCTTCAGCATTCGGCTCTAGGATGCAAATCCCGACCATTCCGGTCGCATAGAATTACGACTTATTTCGTCGGATATTATTGTAAGCGACCCGGGCGATCGCCTGCAAGCCCTTCCAGCTAACCCCGTCCTCCCCCCATTGGACGGTAACTATCGCGCATTGAGCGGCTTACGCCTGTGGGATGAAAATAGTCTGATTTTCACGCGTCAGCCTGCAAGCGGCGAAAGCAAATTCCTGTGTTTTTACAGGTTGGCACTTGACAACCGCATTGCCCGTTCTAAAATACCCGGAAATTCCCGCGAGTTTGCCCCTCGCTCGATGAAACTGAGGGGCACTGCCGGATTTATGACGCCCAAGCCGCCTTCCGCTCCTCCTGCCAAACCAGACCCGCAATCCTGCAAGCACCTTCGTGTGGCCATCGTCAGCCGCGATGAAGACGCCGAGTTCGTTGAGTGTAAAGACTGCGGCGAGATCTTCGAGTCCAGCGAATTCAAGGACATGAACACCGAAGAGCGCATCCGCAGCCGCGAAGACCTCTGAACGTGTAGGAGCGGACCCATTTGTCCCGTGTAGGGGCGGACGCATTCGTCCGCCCATGCGGGCACGGTGGTCCACTGCCCTGGCGAGCGAAGCTCCGCGCCGATGACCAATGTAACCATGCGGTTCGCTTCCCGGTTGTGAACCCTTTTCCCCCTTGTTATCGTGCGGACGGGGCGTACTTGCATCTTTTCGCAGGGAAACGCACCCCTGTATCCATGCCCAAAAGCGCACTCGTCGTCGACGATTCCATGCTCATGCGCTACACCGTCAGCCGTTCGCTCGAAGAGCGCGGCTTCACGGTGGAATGTGCCTGCAACGGTGCGGAAGCGTTGGAGATTTTAGAGCGAACGAAACCCCAGCTGATCGTCACCGACCTCCAGATGCCCAGGATGTCGGGAAGCGAACTGATTACGGAACTGAAGCGCAAGCCGGAAACCGCGCAGATCCCCATTGTGATCGTCGCCAGCCGCTCCAGTAATTTTGAGGAGAGCGAGAAGCGCGCCCAGTTCGCCATCTATAAAGATGTCGACATCGACGCCCAACTCGCCAAAGCGCTGGATGCCGTCCTCGGCAAAGCCGTGTCAGCCAAAGCCGGAAAATAACCATCGTGTAGGGGCGGACGCATTCGTCCGCCCCGCGAGCGAAGCGAGCGCGTTCGATCTGAGGCGAAGCGAGCGCGTTCGACTGAAGCAAAGCACTCGTGTTCGGCTGAAGAACAGTGGCCATCAACCGGTTCCCCGGACGAATGCGTCCGGGGCTACACAGAATTACCGCAGCACCAGTCCCGCCTCCGCCGAAAAATCCATCGGGGCAAAATCCTTCGCTAGAAATTTGGGATACGCCGCTGCTGCGATCATCGCCGCATTGTCGGTCGAGAGCGGACGCGACGGGAAATACACCGGCAACCCGTCCTTCGCCGCCTCGCGTTCAAAGGTCTGCCGCAGTTCTGCGTTGGCCGCAACGCCGCCGGTAACAAATAATGTCGCGACGTTGTAAGCCCGAGCCGCCGCCAGGGTCTTCCCCACGAGATCCTCGATAATCGCCCGTTGAAACGATGCCACCAGATCCAACGTGCGCTTATCGCAATGCGCCAGGTAATCGTCCAGCTTCGGTTTCACCATCTGCGCCAGCGCCCGCCGCCGCTCTTCCACGCCAGCCCGCATCTCATTCGCTTCCACGTAGCGCAGGATCGCCGTCTTGATTCCGCTGTAAGAAAAATCAAACCGCGGGCGCTCATTCTCTGCCTCGACCGCTCGCCCATCCTGACGCCCGCGCCGGTCGCGATGCTTGATCTGTGCCGGTGGAAACCTCACCGCCCGCGGATCCCCATGCGGCGCCAGCCGATCAATCACCGGTCCGCCGGGATACCCCAGCCCCAGGAGTTTCGCCACTTTGTCGAAAGCCTCGCCAGCAGCGTCATCGCGCGTGTGTCCAATGTTCTCGTAAGTCCAGAAATTTTCCTTCTGCGAAGCCAGATAAAGATGCGTGTGCCCGCCCGACACTACCAGCGCAAGCACCGGAAATTCCAGCGCATGATTGCCCTTCTGCCGCTCCTCGAGGAGCACGGCATGAATGTGTCCCTCAAGATGATTCACCGCAATCAGCGGCTTTTCCAAGGCGAAGGCCAGAGCCTTGGCATAGCTGATGCCCACCAGTAGCGATCCGGCCAACCCAGGTCCGCGCGTAACCGCGATCGCATCCACGGAATCGTAAGTATGCTTCGCCTCAGCCAAAGCCTGCCGCACCACGGGAACAATCGCCCGCAAATGCTCTCGCGAAGCCAGTTCCGGCACCACGCCCCCATAGGGTTGATGCGTAGCAATCTGCGAAGCCACGACATTTGAGATCAGTTGTTCCCCCGAACGCACCACGGCCGCCGCAGTCTCATCACAAGAGCTCTCGATCCCGAGAATGTAAGCGTCAGTCATTCGTCCTGCCGGCGTTCCCCAATATTGTCATCCCGAGCGAGGATGCGCGTCACGAAGTGACGAGCACCGCAGTCGAGAGACCTTGTGTTCCGTCGGAAACCAATCCGTGGCCAAATCCTTCCACCCTGGATTCTTCCGCTCAATCAGCCACATCTTCTTTTCGCGCCGCCACCGCTTCAACTGCTTTTCACGGTCAATCGCGTTCGCCACGTCATCAAAACTTTCCCAGTAGACCAGCCGCGTGCAGTTGTAATCGTCGCTGAAGCCTTCGCGAATATGATTCTTATGCTCCCACACGCGCGTCCGAAGATTGCTGGTCATGCCAATGTACAGCGCGCGCCGCGAAGCGCTCTGCATCATGTAAACGTAGTAAATGTACTCGTCGCGCAAGCGTCCCCTCCCGCCGAAACACAAGGTCCCTCGACTCCGAACGAGCCCGCTTCGCGCTCTCGTTCTCCGCTCGGGATGACAATGGAGGGGAGCATTGCATAATTCGCGGAACAAATCAGTGAGATGCGTCACCAGGAAATTCACAGCTTCTAAACGGAATTAACCCACCCTGTCATCCCGAGCGGAGCGGGATTGCGCTTTTTGCAATTCCGCGAAGTCGAGGGACCTTGTGTTTTGCTTTTACTTCAGATGCGCAGCCGCTTCCGTTTCTTTATACGCGCCGGTGCCCTGGCGCACCTTGGGCATGCCGTACTTGGGTTTGATCTCGTGGCAGCCGTTCTCGCAGAACACGCCGCCTTCGGCCGATTCCGGAGTGGGCATCGGAGAATTCACCGCGACCTCGCGTTCTTCCTCGATGATCCGGTCGACCTCGGCGATCAAGTCGGCATTCTCTTTCGCCGTCAGCCACTTCTTCCCGCGCACCAGATAATTCTCAAACCGCGCAATCGGATCGCGCTTCTTCCAGAACTCGAACAGCGCCTTCGGCACGTATCCGGCGGCATCGTGGATGGCATGGCCCTTCATGCGCATCATCTTCGCCTCGATTAGAGTCGGACCTTCACCGCGATGTGCCCGCTCCACCGCCTCATGCGCCGCGTCATAGACCTGGCAAGCGTCAGTGCCATCGACGATCACGCCCGGAATCCCGTATCCAATGGCCCGTTCGGCCAGATCTTTGCAGCGATATTGCATCTCCGAAGGAGTCGAGTACGCCCACAGATTCGACTCCACAAACAGCACCAGCCCAAGATTCTGCACGGCGGCGAAGTTGATGCCCTCGTAAGTCACGCCAGTCGACTGCCCTCCGTCGCCGATGTAAGTCATCACCGCGATGTTGCGGCCCTGCAGCCGCGCCCCCAGCGCCACGCCCGACATCACGGGAATCAGATCGCCCAGCATCGAGATCGGCGAAACCATGTTGCGCTTCTCGATGTCGCCGAAATGCGAGGTGCCGTCGCGGCCCCTGGTCGGCGAATCGGCCTTCGCCATGTACTGCATCATCGTGTCCGCGGGTCGGAAGCCGCGCACCAGCAGCGATCCCTGGTTACGGATCATCGGTGCGAACCAGTCATCTTTATCGAGGGCGTACGCCGAAGCGCAAGAACAAGCCTCCTGCCCCAGCCCGAAATACACTCCCCCGACCACCTTGCCCTGCTTGTACAAATTTTCCAGCGCAATCTCCATCTTGCGATTCAGCAGCATGTAGCGGTAAATCTCGATCGCCTGCGGCTTGTTTAAATACTTGGAGTCGCGGATTGGCGGCACCGGCGAATCAAGCTCGCCTTCCACCTCATAGCGAACGCTCTCGGTGCCGTCTTTCTTGTTCTCGACCACTTGGCGCACGCTAAAGTTCGGATGTTCGAGCCGGTAATCGGGAATGGAATAAGTACGCAAGCCTGATTCTTGCGCAGGTGCCCCATCTCTGGCGGGTGTTGCCAAAAGCGGGGATTTCGGCCGGGATGCTCCATTGCGCGGACGATGTCCGTTCGAACTGTGCTTGGTCTTCTTTTTGTTGTTCCCCATGTCAGGCGGCTCGAAAGGCGCGGTGTATTGATGGTATCGCGAGAGCGGGCCGAAGGGCTAGTTAGGCATGTTCCGCTTTCACGAAACCCCCGTCATCCGCGAAATGGTCCAGAGGTTTCGAGGTACAATCCCCGCCACAATCCCTCCCAAGGAGATCGCTCCGATGAAGAAATCCATTCTCCTGCTCGCTCTGTGGATTTGCTGTCCGGCTGCTCACCCAATCTCTGCTCAGACCCGCCGGTCCACGAATCTCGTCGCCAAACTTGCCGCCGCGCAGGTGCCCGCCGTCGGGCAAGCGCTCATCGTCAACGGGCAGCAGGTGTGCGGGCCAGCGGGTAGTGCGACCAGTCCCCGCGTCGAAGAACTCAACAATAATAAGAACCGCACGGACATCCCTTCCACCTATGTTGCGATTGATTGGAAGAGCGCAGCGAATCTGCCCGCAGGCAACGTCACAGAGATTCAGGGCGCACCTGTCACCGTCGTTGGATATCTCTCGAACAAGGTGAACGTGGAAGCAGCGGAGTCCACCAACTGCGAACTCACCCAGCCCGACGAAGTCGATTGGCACATGTACCTGACCTCAGGCGCAAGCCAGCAGGTAAGTCAGGCGTTGATCGTCGAGACCACACCGAGGACTCGTCCTCTGCACAAGTGGACGACCGGAATGTTAGGAAAATACGTGAACACGAGCACGCAGGTGCGCGTCAGCGGATGGCTGCTCTACGATTTCGAGCACATCGACGTCATCGGCAAAGAACGCGCCACCGTCTGGGAAATCCACCCCATCACCAAGATTGAAGTACAAACCGGCAACGGCTGGGTCGACGTGGAACAGTAGAAAGTTCGTGTAGTCCCAGTTTGGTGTAGCCCCGGACGCATTCGTCCGGGGCCGGCCCTTCAGGCCCAGCTGGCATCGTCTTCACCGCGGATTTGGCGAAACTCCGCCGGCGTCTTCATCGGCACGCCCACGCGATTTCCCCGCAGCGCATCCAGCGTGTCGACCCACAAGATCTGCCTCTCGAACACCACCCCGAAATTGCGCGAGATCGATTCCGCCACCGCGTTCAGATCCAGGGCTGGTCCGAGTTCTTTCTGCATCGAAGTGACCGTCTTGGTCGTGATCCCGCACGGGATGATCAGGTTGAAGTAGCCGAGATCGGTATTCACGTTCAGCGCGAACCCATGCGAGGTGACAGACCGTGAGACATGCACGCCGATGGCCGCAACCTTGCCCTCACTATGGCTTGTGTGGTGGCTTGTGTAGGGGCGGACGCATTCGTCCGCCCCAGCCGAGCGAAGCTCGGCTGCCGCCTGAGACGAGTCAGAAGCAGTGGCCATCGAACTTTGCTCAACCTGTCCGCGACCGGGGTCCGCACCTGCATGCATGGCTTCGGGGTCCGTCCACACGCCCGTCAAGCCCGGCACGCGCTTGGTCGCGATTGCGAAATCGGCGCAGGTGCGCATCAGCACCTCTTCCAGGCGACGTACGAACTCAACGATACCCAGGCTTCTGCGCCTTCCATCTGCCGCCGCGAAGCCGCGCAAATCGAAAATCGGATAACCCACGATCTGCCCCGGCCCGTGAAAGGTCACATCGCCGCCGCGATCGCACTCAAACAATTCCACACCGCGCCGCGCGAGCAACTCCGGCGATGCAACCACGTTCGCGGTCTTCGCATTGCGTCCCAGCGTGATCACCGGCGAATGTTCCAGCAACAACAGCACATCGCCGATCTTCTCTTCTTTACGCAAGCCGACCAGTTTCTGCTGCAGCCGCAATCCGGTTGCGTAATCAACGGTCCCGAGCTGAACGATGGAGATCAAATTCCTGGCCACGGATTTACCCGGGATTCACACATGAAGCCCACTCATTGGATCATACTGGTTTGAGAAAGACTCATGACCAGCTTGCCCCAAGCGACCGCGTCTTTCCCGGCTGCGCCAAGAGCCGCACCGATCCAGCGAGAGGAAACCGCTAGGACGATTCCCGCCGCCGCTACTGTGCGATGGCCCCGGTGTGAATGCCGGTATCAAGCGTATAAGTCGCGCCCACGGTTCCCACCACGCATGTCTGGCGAGTCAATCCCAAGCGCTGGCGGATCCGGTACACGCTCTCAATTCCCGTGCAGTGCGCCCCGAGAACGTTCGCGGTATGAAAATCCTTCAGCTTGTCCGCCATCCAGTCCACCTGCTCGTCTTTGGCATTGAACATGTGAAATCCGCCGATGGCAGCCTCCACCGGCTCGGGCGCAATGAATTTTCGCGCGTACTCCAGGGTATTCACCACGCCGGCGTGTCCGCATCCCGCCAGCAAAACCAGCCCGCGCGTGGTGTTGAATACCAGTGACTGATCTTCCGGCACATTGTCTTCGACCCAACTGCCGTTTTCCTCGACCTCAATGCCCTTGGCATAATTCTTCTCCGGATAGAGGCGCGGTATCGGCCCGGTCAGCCAGACTCCCGGCAGAATTTCCTCGGGCTTGTCGTGCTCGATGAACACTCCTCCGGTAGCCTCGTACTCCTTCTTCATCGGAATCATTTCGTTGACGTCTTTGCCGCGACGCTCGAAAAAAATCCCCTTGGCCACGTGCACGCGCGAGAAAGCCTGGGGATTTTTCTTCTCAAACTCCCGGCGCAAGGTCATCAAGCCGCTGGTGTGATCGTCGTGAAAGTGACTCAGCACCACGTCTTGTATGTCGCTCAGATCAATCTTGAGATCCTTCGCGTTCTTGAGAACGGTATCGGGGTGTGCGCCGGTATCGAAAAGAATTTTCTTACCGTCAGTTTCGACCAGGGCCGAAAAACCCCATTCTCCCAGGCCCTCCTGCGCCAGCATGGTCGAGAGAATCGTGATCTTCAGCGCATGCACGTCGTCCCGAGAAGCCGCACCAGACGCGGTATTCGGAGTCTGGGCGAACGCATACGCGCCCAGAAGAAATGCGAGCACCGCCAGCCCGCCACCCGCCGTGTTCAGACTTTTCCTCATCGTTTCACCTCGCTCATCAGCGCCATCATGTTTCCTTCGCTGTCGCGGAAAAACGTCATCCACAAATCATGGTCCGGCATGCGCGCGATCATGTGCGGCTCATCTTCGAACTTCACGCCCCGCACCTTCATCTGCTCGAAGGCCACGGAGATATCGGGGACTGCGAAATAGAGGATCGAGCTGTCATGATCGAACTCCGGCTTTTCCGGATGATCGATCATCAGCCGCACGCCGCCGCAATCGAAAAACGCGAGCCCGGGCGGGGCTTTGAACAGCAGCTCCAGCCCCAGCACGCTTTCATAAAACTTCGCCGCTCGCTCCACGTCATGGGCGCGGATCTGAACCTGCCCCAGCCGTGAAATTCCGATTGCGGTTGCCGTAGTGCTCATTTACAGTTGTCCTCCGGTTTGGAGCATTCTAAACCGCGCGCCAGTAATGGTTCAGTACGGTACCGAGGTCATGTGAACTCCAGCCTGCCATGACGGATACTAGGTGATCTCGCAAGCCCGATCACGCAGGTCAAGATTGTAAGCTTGCGAACGCTGCGAGCCGGGCCCTTCCCTGATTTTCCAGAACGCCGAAAGGATCACTTTGTCCAGCAAGTCCATCGCAGTGACAGCCGTTTCGTTATGGCTGGTTCACATCGGCATCGTCGCGAGTTTGGGTACGACTGGCCGCGGTCCCATCTTGTCCGATGTCCTGCAACTCTGCCTGGGCTGCGTTCTGGTCTACGCGATTCATGAAGCCATCCGGCGCTCCGAAGGGGTAACTCGCTCGCTCTGGCGTTTGGCTGAGATCGCTTACTCCGCCTGGATCGTGGGCCAAGCGCTCTCGGTTTATAACGATTGGGCCGTATCGCAGCCGGTGGCCTGGGCCGACAATCTGCTGTTCTCGTTCTGGTTCGTTCCGCTGGCCATGGCCATGTTCCTCGATCCGGAACGGGCCTCGTCCGAGATTGACGCTCTTCGCGTTCTCGACTTCGTGCAGGCGGTGCTGGTCTGCCTCGCCGCATACCTCTATTTCTTTTATCTGCCCCGCGCTGGATTTTCCGGCGAACTGGTGCATGAGGTCTGGACCCCTTACTTCGTCGGCTACGCCTTGGTCGCCGTGGCGTTTCTGCTGCGAGCGGTTGTGACCCGGTCGCGCGACGCCCGCGCCTTGTTTGGAAGATGGGGAATTTTTCTCGCTCTCTCCGGCGGCATTGACGCGTTTTATTATTACGGTCCGGGCCGCAACCAGACCACCGGCCAGTGGTTCGACATTCTCTGGAGCCTGCTGATTCTGGTGCCCACCCTGATCGCGGTCACGTGGAAGCAGTCCGAAGCTCCTGAAGTCGACTTCGAAGCGCCGCCGCGCGAGAACCGGGTTTACACAGAAATCTTTTTCCTCATCTATCCCATGCTGGTGCTGCTGATGTCGCTGCGCATTGCGCGCGAGCGCCTGGGATTGGCCGCCACCGTGGTCTTCCTGTCATTTGTGTGTTCCAGCGCGCGCCTGCTGGTCACGCAACACCGCCTGGTGCTGACCCAGGAAGCTTTACGCCGCGAAGCTTCGCGTGACGGCCTCACCAGCTTGTGGAACCGGAAGGCGATCCTCGGTATTCTCGACCGCGAGCTGCAGCGCTCCGAGCGCGACCGCCAGCCCGTCGGCGTGATCATGGTCGATATCGACCACTTCAAGCAGATCAACGATAGCCACGGCCACGTCGCTGGAGATTCCGTGCTCCGCATTATCGCGACCGGCATTGCCGCGGTGGTTCGCCCATACGATTCTGTTGGACGTTACGGCGGAGAAGAATTTCTGATCGTCGCTCCTGGATGCGGCATGGTCGAAACCTGCGAATTAGCCGAACGCATCCGCGCCCACGTCGCCGGATGCGAGATCGTGATTGCCGGAGGCAAAGTGCAGCTCACGCTCAGCCTGGGCGTGACCACCGGCGAAGTGGCCGCCGATTCCGAGAAAGTGCTGCAGGCCGCCGATTCTGCTCTGTATCAGGCAAAGAACGAAGGCCGCAACCGCATCTCTCCAAATATCAGCCGCGCCACCCACACGCAGTCCGCACCCAAAAGCGACTTCTGGCTGTAATGCCCATGTAGCCCCGGACCCATTGGTCCGGGGTTGGGCGCGAACCGCGCAACTCCCAAACCGCAGGTCGCTCTGGGCTGAGTTGCTCACAAACGGCTGAATCGCGCAGTTTCCACAAGCGCATCCTGCCCAATGGGCATTGCCCGCCCGGCTACAGGAACTACTGTAGTTGCAGTCCGTACCAGGCTCATGCACAATGCAGCCACAGCACTTTCATCAGCCTCCGTTACTTCCTTGGCATCAGGAATTCTTAGAGGACATGGCAGATCGCAAGCACGTAGAAGACGAACTCCGCGTCAGTCAGGAGCGGCTCTCGCTCGTGATCGACGCTGCCCAGCTCGGCACCTGGGACTGGCACCTCGACACCGGCGAACTGGTCTGGTCGGCGCGCTGCCGCGCCATGTTCGGCATTCCCGCCGAAACGCCCATGTCGTACGAACGCTTTCTGGAAGCCGTGCATCCGGACGATCGCCCGCGAGTGGATCAGGCAGTTAAGGCCTCGCTTGAAAGGCAGCAGGACTATTCGGTCGAAATGCGTTCGATCTGGCCGGATGGCAGTATTCATTGGATTGCTTCACGCGGCCGCGCCTATCGGGATCAATCCGGCCGGCCGATTCGCATGAGCGGTGCTGCACTCGAAGTCAGCCGGCTCAAGCAGACCGAAGACGATCTGAAGAGAGCGCGCGCCGAAGCCAAATCGCAGGCTGACAACCTGGCCGCCGTCTTCGATGCCGTACCCGCCGCCATGTTTTTCTCCAATGACCGCGACTGCCGCAAGATCGTCAGCAACCGCGCCGCTTACAATCTTCTGAAACTGCCCTACGGCACAAACACCTCCAAGACCGCGCCCGCAGCCGAACGCCCCACATTCCAGATCTTCGAAAACGGCCGCGAACTCGCGCCCGAAGAATTGCCCGTGCAGACCGCGGCCGCGACTGGTCATCCGGTTCGTAACAAGGAACTCGAAATCCGCTTTGCCGACGGCAGCTCGCTTCACGAGTTTGGCCACGCCGTTCCCCTGTTTGATGAATCAGGCCAGGTCCGCGGCGCCGTTGGCGCATTCCTCGACATCACCGAGCGCAAGCGGATCGAAACCGAGCTCCGCCACGCCACCGACCGGTTCCAGCTTGCGCTGCGCGGTACGCCCATCACCGTATTTCACCAGGATCTCGACCATCGCTACACCTGGATCTACAACCCCATCGGCGCGCATACGGACTCGGAGATCATTGGCAAACGCGACCGCGACATCCTGGAGCGTCCCGAAGACGCCGATGTCATCGAGGCCATCAAATCGCAGGTCCTCAGCACCGGGGTCAGCTACCAGGGCGAGATCACCGCGTCGATGAATGGCGTGATGCGCCATTATCACTGCAACATCGATCCGCAACGGGATTCCCGGGGACGCATCATCGGCCTGACCTGCGCCTGCTTTGATCTCAGCGACCGCAAGGTGCTGGAACGCGAGCGCGAACGGCTCGGCCGCCAGCGCCAACTCGCGCTCGACGCCGCCCAGTTGGGCTGGTGGCACTACGATCCCGTACGGAATCTCGCCACCTGGGACGATACGTTCAAGCGTATCTACGGAATCACGGCCAGTTCCGGCACCGCGATCGACATTCTGAATTTTGTTCATCCCGACGACCTGCCCGGCGCCTGGGCGAAATTTCAGGCGGCGATGGATGTGGATGATCCCAAGCCCTATGTCGTCGATTACCGGGTCGTGCGCCCCGACGGCTCCGTTCGATGGATCGAAGCCTACGGCGGCGCCGAATTTGAGGGCGAAGGGCCGGCGCGGCGAGTCGTCAGCTGCCTGGGCACCGTGCGCGATGTGACCGAGCGCAAGGCTGCCCTCGAGGATCTGCGCGAAAGCGAGACTCGCTATCGGACGCTATTCGAGACCATGGCCGAGGGTTTCGCCCTTTGCCGGCTGGTGCGCGATGAGCAAGGCCGTGCGGTGGACATCGAATGGCTTACCTGCAACTCCGCGCTCGAGCGCCTGACCGGTCTGAGCCGGGATCGTGTCGTCGGACACCGGGCCAGCGAGGTTTTCCCCGAGGAATTCGAATGGTGGGTTCGCAAGTACGAGCGCGTGGTCGCTGAAAAATCGGTTCACCGCTTCGAGCATGGAGCTGAGTCGGTCGGACGCGTCTGGTCACTGACGGCGTTTCCCTACGCGGGCGACCGTTTTGCCGTTTTGTATGACGACATCACCGCTCGCAAGCACGCGGAGGAAGCGCTGCGGCAGAGCGAGTCACGCTACCGCAACCTGGCCGAGAATCTCGATCGCGAGGTGCAAACGCGCACCCGCGAACTCCAGGAACGCACCGAGGAATTACTTCGTACTTCCGAAGGCTTGAGGATGCTCTCCAGCCGCCTGCTGCAGATTCAGGACGAGGAGCGCCGCCACATTGCCCGCGAACTGCACGACAGCGCCGGCCAGATTCTGACGGCGCTAAGCCTGGAACTGGCCGGCCTGCGCGAGCAGATTTATAAGCTCTCGCCGCAGATTGCGGAACATTTCTCCAGCAGCGAGCAACTGGTGCAGCAGTTGCACAAGGAGGTCCGCACGACTTCGTATCTGCTGCACCCGCCTCTGCTCGATGAAGCCGGCTTGTACTCTGCTTTGACCTGGTACGTTCACGGATTGTCCGAGCGCAGCGACATCGAGATCCATCTCGACATTCCGGAAAATTTCGGGCGTTTGCCGCGCGACATGGAACTCATGGTCTTTCGCCTGGTGCAGGAATCGCTCATCAATATCCATCGTCACTCGGCCAGCAAGACGGCCGACATTCGCATCGCGCGCGAAGCGGAGAGCGTCAGGATCGAGGTGCGTGATCAGGGTAAAGGCATACGGCCTGAGGAACTCGAGAAAATGCGCAAAGGCGGCTCGGGCGTGGGCATTCGCGGCATGCGCGAACGAGTCGCCCAGTTTGGCGGGGAACTGCATATCGACTCCAGCCCGGCCGGAACGCACGTCTCCGTGACCATCCCCGTCCCGAGAAGCGCTGGTTCGGAAGAAGAAAGCGGCATCGAACACCTGCGCGCCGCCATGTGATTGTGTACGGGCGGACGCAGTCGTCCGCCCCGCGAGCCTGAGCGCAGCGAAGCGAGCCTGCTGGCACCATCGATCGCTTCACCAGGTGGCCAATTTCTGCGGTGCTTGGTCGTTCAAACTGTCTCTGCCCAGCCAGCCGTATTGCGCAATAGTCCTGGAATGTTGCGGGCAGTTTCCTGAACGCCCTCCGATCGCCGCATTGCGCGCTTCGCGCGCAACCCCGGACGAATGCCTCCGGGCTACACAACGAGCACATATCCTTCCTCACTTTCAAGAAAAAAGTTGAGCATTTAAACGTTTCACTATGCGGAAATTTGTGATTTTGAGCATAGCCAGCAGGTGGTGACTTTGTGTACCATGGCGCACACCGCCACGTCAGGGCTGCTGTGGCTGTCCGCCATCGAAGGAGGCTCAGATGCACGAATCCAAATTCATCACTCGCCGTTTCTCCAAGGATAGGTTCCAGGTCCTGTTCCTGGCCGTCGCGCTTCTGCTTCCCGCTGCGCTCATCGCCCAATCCTACTTCGGCACCGTAAGCGGTATCCTGACCGACACGACCGGAGCGGTCGTACAAGGCGCCAAGGTCACGCTGATTGACGAGCAGAAAGGATATAAGTTCAGCGGCACATCCGACAGCAGCGGCCGATATCTGTTCGCCTCGATTCCACCGGGACTCTATACCGTATCGGTGGAGATGCAGGGCTTCGAGAAGGTAGAACGCACCCACATCAAGCTGAATGTGAGCGAGAACCCGACGGCGAATTTGACGTTAAAAGTCGCCGGCACCGCGCAGAAGGTGGAGGTGTCGGCGCAAGCGCAGTCGATCTCAACCGAAGATGCCACGACCGGGCAGGTGATCGATCGCCGCTTCATCAATGATCTGCCGATCATCAGTCGAGATGTCACCGAACTGACGTATCTGACCGCCGGCGTCAATGACATGGACGACCAGTGCCACAATTGCGGCTCAACCGATTTCGTGTCCAATGGCAGCCGCGGAGCCAGTGCCGACATTCTGATGGATGGCGCTTCGGTCACCAACTTTGAACCTAACGGCGGCGTCACTCAGGCTGTCTACATCCCTTCTCCAGAAGCGGTGGAAGAGTTCAAAGTACAGCAGACCAATTTCAGCGCTGAGTATGGTTTTTCCGGCTCAACCATCCTCAACATGATTACGCGCTCAGGGACCAACAAATTCCACGGGAGCGCCTACGACTTTGTCCGCAACACGATCACCGACGCGAACGACTGGTACAACGACCGCAACGGTCAGCCCATTCCGCCGGTGCACCGTCATGACTACGGCGGTACCTTCGGCGGACCGATCTTCAAGAATAAGACGTTCTTTTTCTTTGATTGGGAAGGGGATCGCTCCAGCGACATGCGTACCTACTTCGCCGGAGTGCCCGACCAGTTGATGCGCAACGGAAACTTCAGCGAAGTCTGCACGGCCCAGGGCGGAGCCGGATTCGACTCGAACGGGAATTGCATCGATTCCAGCGGCGCCCTCTATCCCGCGGGCCAACTTTATGACCCGTACTCCGGAACGTACAGCAGCACCGACGGCGGGCCGGTGCGCGCCACACCAATTCCGAACAATCGAATTGATTTATATGCGAGCCCGGGCAACCCAACTCTGCCCGCCAATCTACAACCCACTCCGGGGAAAGTGGGCAACCTGATCGACCCGGTAGCTCAGAAAGTCATTAATTTGTTCCCCATGCCCACGGCCAGCTACGCCAATCCAACCATCTACAAGAACTGGACCATTTCCGGAGCGACTCCCAGCAAGAATGATCAATTCGATATCAAGATCGATCACCGCTTCAGCCAGAAAAATCTGGTGAGCGGGAAATATTCCCAGGAATGGAGCTCTGACGCTCCCTTCGACTGTTTTAAGACCCTCATCGATCCTTGTGGCAGCGGCGCGAATTCGAACACCGCGCATGCGGTTGCCATCAATGACGCCTATACGATCAGCCCAACCTTGCTGCTGACCACGACCTTCGGGATCACCCGCGGGGCCTTGCGCATTTTCGCTTACAACACCAGTCATGGTTCTGATCCCCTGGGGACGCTGGGTTTCCCCGAATATCTGAAGGCGAACGGTTTCAACGGCGTACCCGCCATGTTCATCAACGACTACCAGAATGCGGGCTTTCCTAACGCAGGAAACGATCCTTACGGTAACTACAAGCAGGGGCAGACGACCGGCCAGCTTGCATTCGTCTTGAGCAAGATCCATGGACCTCACGAATTGAAGTTCGGATTCGAGGGCCGGCTGCACCAGCAGAACTATATCCAGACCAACGCGCCGCTCGGATATTTCCAGTTCGACAACACCGGCAGCTCGCAATGCCCCGGGGTGGAGTCTACGACGCAATGCAACGACGGCCTTCTTGCAGGCGGCGACAGTATGGCCAGCTTTTTGATGGGGCAACTGGAAGGCGGGGGAAACAGCTATTACGAGATCCAGTTCCAGCCGGCGACAGAGAATTACCAGTACGCCTGGTTCGCGCAGGATAATTTCAAAGCCACTCCGAAGTTAACGTTGAACCTGGGGTTGCGCTATGACGTCTCGCTGCCTCGAACCGACCGCTTCAATCACCAGAACTGGTTCGATCCCAACGTCACCAGCCCATTGAACGGCGGCAAGATCACTTACACCGATCCGGTGAGCGGTAACCCAGTCACGGTTCCGTTGATGGGCGGCGAAGTGTTTGCCAACTCCAGCCGTCGAACGAACTACATCACCGACTGGCATGATATTCAGCCGCGCTTCGGTTTTGCCTTCCAGTTCGCGCCCCAGATGGTGGTGCGAGGCGGTTACGGGATTTATTACGGCCAGTCACGTTCCGGAGCCAGCGGCGTGGTTCCTTACGGGAACGCGGGTTTCGACGAATATACGAACGTAATTAGCACGTATCAGAACGCTGGCAACACTCCCTGGCTGCACCTGAGCAATCCTTATCCCAACGGATTGAACCAGCCCCTTGGAAGTTCGCTTGGTTTGCTGAATGACGTGGGCTACGGAGCCAACGGACCACTGCTCAGGCCTGGGTACAATCAAACTCCATACGAACAGAGCTGGAGCCTTGGCATCGAGCGGCAGATGTCCTGGAACGTGGTCTTGGACGTGGAGTACCTGGGAAAGAAGGGAACACATCTTCCGTTCAGTGGAACGAACTCCCGCGACATCCTGGGACCTTGGGTGGATAGTCTTCCCCTTAACAGTCCTGACCCGAACAATGCATGCGCCACGCGTAACATATCGTGCCTCAATACGCTCGTGACGAATCCTTTCGCAGCGGTGAATGGTGGACCGATCAGCGATCCCAACAGCACGCTGAGCTCTCCGCAAATCTCATATGTCCAGTTGTTGCTTCCCTACCCGCAGTTCACTGGGGTGACCTCCGATGTTCAGATGATCGCCAATTCTATCTACCATGGCTTGCAGCTCACCGCGAGAAAGGCCTTCAGCAACGGTTTGGAGTTCCTGGTCAACTACACGTGGTCGAAATCGATTGACGACACTTCGGTGGGCGACGACAACGTGACCTGGCTGGGAAGCTTCACCAGCATTCAGGATCCAAACCGGCCGTGGCTGGAGCGAAGCCTTTCGACCTTTGACACGCCGTCGGTGCTGAAGTTCAGCTACAGCTACGACCTGCCAATCGGACGTGGCCGAATGTTTGGCGGCAACATGCCTCGGGTTGTCGATGCCGTGATTGGCGGTTGGAAGACCAACGGCATCTGGTCGATCTCCGACGGCCGGCCGCTGGCAATCACAGTCTCCAACGGAGGATCGCCGATTCCCGGGTTGGGCGGCTATGTCACTCAGCGGCCGGTGATCACCGGCAGGCTAAGGCGCAATTACAATTCGGATTGGCAGGACCAGTTCTTTGCAGATCCGAACACGGCGCCGACCAACAGCAACCCGGTTGGAGACATCCTGAACGTTCCAGCCCAGTTCACTTTTGGAAACATGCCGCGAACCACCGCAGACGTGCGATCGCCGCTCATCTTCAGCAGTGATCTTTCGGTTGCCAAGCAGTTCCTGTTGACCAGCGCGCACGAAGGCGTGCATCTTGAGCTGCGGCTGGAAGCGCAGAATGCGTTCAACCACCCGACATTCAGTCTGGGAACGCCCGGGGCATATTACGATTCCACGCTGAATGTGGGCGATCCTAGCTTTGGGATCGTCCCATACATGTCTCCCATTGGGCCGCGGCAGATGCAGTTGGCGGCGAAGATCACCTTCTAGGCGAGCTTCAGCACCGAACCAGGGAAATCAAAATCCCCACCCCCGTCGCAGAAGACGCGACGAGGGTGGGGCAACCCTCAGCCGGGGGGCTTTCCGGCAAATCCATAGATCCTTCGCTTCGCTCAGGGTGACAATTCCGGTTAGCTTTCGGTGCCTACGTAGGCGACGCGGCCGATTACGTAGTCGGAGAAGTGTTTGCGGTCTTCCACCGGGAGGACTTCGACGGGCGACGACTGGTTATGCGGTCGCAAGACTAACTGATTTCCGGCCACTTCGACATAGCGGACGGCGGCAATCTCGTTTTTCAGAACAGCGTACATATTCGGCTCGCCTTTGCGAAAGGGCGTAAGTGCGTTGTAATGACGGTCGAGCAGCAGGGTGGCTCCAGGCTGAAGGCGAGGAGACATCGGCAGGGCTTCGGTGGAGTCGAGCCGGATCATTACGAAGCGCTGCCAGGTGGAACGGTCGCCCTCGGTTTCGGTGCGCAGGCGGCGCAGGAAGGTCTTGCGGAATTTCACGATCTCGTCGACGTCCATGGCGGCGATGAGGGGATGGGTGGCGGCGGTGGAGCTAGTCATGACGATATTTTCGAATTCGTCGGGGCTGGGCGGGAGGATGGTAGCTCGCTTGCTCACTTCAGCAGGATCGAGCAGATCGAGCACGGAGAGGTGCTGGACGGAGAGGACCTTGTCCATGCCTTCAAGGCTCAGGCCGCGCTTGCGATTGAGGAAGTTCGAGATGTGGGCTTGCTTGAATCCGGTTTGTTGGGCGAGACGGAGGCCGGTGAGTTCGCCTTGTTCAATGCGTTCCCAAAGAATTTTTCGCAAATTTTCCTGCAGGACCCGGAACTTCACTTGCGGAGTATAGCATCCGGTTGTTGGAGTTCGGGATCAGGGGAACGATTGATTTTACAAGGTCTTAACGGGATCAAGAGCAAGCGGAGCGAAGGCAAATGGAAGGGGCTTTTGAGGGCAGAAAGTTTTCCACAGGCAAGGATGTTCGCCGCAACCTTGACTGAGAAAATTCACAAAGATAGGATCGCGCCACAGTATGCGCTAATTTGCTCCAGGGATGACGCAAATGACCAGCCACTTAGACAAATCGAATGAGGAGAGGGAATTCGGAGAGTTCCGAAGAAAGGTGAAATCATTGGAGGTGCTGTCGGCGTCCGTGGAGCGGCTCTTGTTGTCGCTGCGATTCACAGGGGAGCTAACGCTAAACATCGAGAACGGCCGTGTGAAGAAGTCACGGTACGAAGAGTGGCACTATGGGCAAAAGTACAGCGGAGTTGAGCAAGGGCTTGCGCAGAAATTGTAGAGGGGAGAAATGAGTAGGGGGATCATTTTGCTTTTAAATTTCCCATCCTAAATCGGCGAAGAGGGCGAATCCAGGATGGGGCACCCAAGGCGAGTGGTGCGCTCATACAAGTAAATAGCTCAAGCAGGTCAGCGTCGAGAAACGTGCCCTGCGTAGGTTCCCGCAATTGTGGGGGAATCGACGCAGGGCTTTTTCGTCTGGTGCGGGATGCAAGCGGGTAAGAGGTTTAGCGGAATTCCTGATTGGATTTGGAGGCAGTAATGAAACGGAGTCATAAAAATCATAATGAAACGACACGGATGGAGTTGAAGTATTGCGAGCATTGCGGAAGTTTGTGGCTGCGGGAAAGCGGGGCAGAGCGAGTGTACTGCGACCAGTGCCTGCCGGAAGTGAAGGAGTTGCCTGTACCGAAAAAGCGTCCGGGGCGGGTGATGCTGCCGGTGGGAAGTTCTCCGCTGGTGGAGGACTACAGAGTTGAGTCGGATACGGAAGAAGTGGAATTTGAAGCTGCGGGAGGTGTGGCATGAGCAGCGCAATTCCATGGATAGCGGCGCAGGCGGATTCCGAATATCAACTGTTGGAGATCAGCACAGAGGACTCCCTTCGAGTTAGCTCAGGACAGGTGGAGAAACACGGGGGAGATGCTGAGATTGAATGCGGTGCCGCAGGATCGGCAAGCAGGACGCGCCCTGTCGCTTTGCTCCCGGGCGCGGGGGGGAGGAATGCCTCCGCCCCTACACCTTCTGCGGAAGAACTGGCCGCGATTCTGCGCGAGTATGAGGAGATCCGGAATGAGGACGAGACGCGGGAGCGGCGGATCCTGCGGGGCAGGACGATCGGGATGCTGCAGCGGTATCTGCGGTATTCGATCGAGACCGGAAGATTGCCTTCGGTGCTGGGGCAGGAATTCTTCCGGGCGAAGGTGACCACCTACAACGTGGTGACGTTCGAGGACCGGGTAATTTTTGTGCTGGATATGGAGCGATGCCTGGAGCGGCTGGATGAGTTTTCGCGGCAGCTGATTGCGCGACGGATTCTGCAGGAGCACGATCGCTGGGCGACGGCGCGGCTGTTGCACTGTAACGAAAAGACGGTGCGACGGTTGACTCCTTACGCGCTGGATCGTTTGGCGGATGTTCTGGTCAAAATGGGACTGCTGAAAGCGATAGACGAAAATTCTTGTCAAGGGGGTTTTGCCAGCGAAATTTCTGTAAGTGATTGTGATGATGGGAAAAATAATTTTTGAAAAATGTCCACTTTACCCTTTTCAATTTGCTATTCTGAATTTAGAGAGTAGGAAAAAAGAAAACTCTTGATGAGGGCGTGCTGAAAAGCACGCCTTCTGTGTTTTGGGCGTGTTTGTAAGCAAGCGAGTCAGAAGCGCGATTTATGCGCCGCAAAAGAACGCGATGCTTCGCTTGGCTCGCAATAGATCTTTCAGCGGGAAAAGCGTCCCGCCTCAGGAGGACAGTTCAAGGCGTGCTTCGGGGCACGCCTTTTGTTTTTTGAAGAAGGTTCACCACACAGGGCGCGGGGAAGAACGGGGAGAGTCAGACATCCCGTGCGGTTCAGGCTGTACGAATTCATAGGGATTTTGGGATTGGGGCAATGATCAAGAAGAAGGCGAAGAAGGCGGACAAGAAAACGACGAAGCCGGGCGCGAAGAGGAGAGCAGGGAAGAAAAAACCGAAAGATATGGCGCAGGTGCGGGAAGAGATCTCCGAGATCGTGAAAGAAAACGCGGGGAAGATCACCGTGGCGCTGGTGGATCAGGCGGTGCATGGGCAGTCGTCGCAGGCGAAGTATCTGTTTGAGGTGGCGAAAATTTATCCGGTGGTGGAGGGAGAAGAAGCTGGCAAGGAGGAAGACTGCCTGGCGAAAATTCTGCTGGATAAGCTGCAGCCTCCGAAAAAGAATCCGGAGGAGGATGACGGCGAGGACGATGCTGCTGGGGCTGATGCGGTGAATCAGGATGAGGGGACATCTGGCGAGGCGCCTCCTGAGCAGGGGTCTGCGGTAGGAACACTTCTGGCCTCACGCGAGGAACGTGCACGACCGGGGGACACGGGAGAAATTCATATTCCTCCTGCTGTTCCGCAAGGAACGTGGGACAAGGACGGAGGGGCGACTGCGGCAGAGAACGGTCTGGTGAAAGAGGACAATGCGACTGTCGTGCTGTGAAAGATATTCGGAAGTCAAAATTCACATCCTAAATTCGCAAATGGCGCGAATTTAGGATGGGGCACCTACGGGATTCCACGGGGACACAAGGTCCCTCGACTGCGAACGAGTTCGCTTCGCGAACTCGTTCTCCGCTCGGGATGACAAGGAGCTCGCGCCCGGGATGGCAGGGTGTGGAGACACGTTAGAATTGTGGGGCGATGGATATTACCTGGTTGACGGATCGGATTGCGGTGGGCGGCGGGATCTGGACTGCGGAGAACATGGAAAAGGTGGCCGCGGCGGGGATCACGCACATCATTGATATGCAGATTGAGTTTGATGACACGGCGCTGGCGGCCGAGCAGGGGATCCGGGTGTTATGGAATCCGACGGACGATGATTTTGAGCCGAAGCCAGCGGCGTTGTTTCAGCGCGGGGTGGAGTTCGGGAAGACAGCGCTGGAGGATGATGGGACCAAGTTGTATGTGCATTGCGCGGCGGGAGTGCATCGGGCGCCGATGATGGTGTTGGCGTTGCTGGGTTCGATGGGATGGGATCTGGAAGATGCGATGGAGTTGATCGAGGGTCGAAGACCGGTGGCCGATTTTGCGGATGTGTATGTGAGAAGCGTGGAGGAGTTTTTGGATTCTGCTCGAGCTGTGGAGTAGGGTTCACAGGGCGGACCGGGAAAGTTAAAGCCCCATTCTTCGAGTGCGCTCAGGACAAGTTCTAAATTCGTGAGGGACGCGAATTTGGGATGGACATCCCGGCTCGCGGCGAGACACAAGGTCCCTCGACTTCGCTCGGGATGACAGAGTGGAATCTGCTGGGATGACAGAGTGCAATCTGCTCGGGATGACAGTCGCTCGGGATGACAGAGTGGTGTTGATCTGCTGGGGATGAGAGTGGAGTCGCTCGGGATGATGAGCTGGACTCGCTTCGCTCGGGGCGGACGAATGCGTCCGCCCCTACATTTGGAGGATGAATATGCGTGATGCGGAATGCCGCCCTGTGGGGCGGCTTTGTTGTTGGGCGCTGCTGCTGGGAGGTTTGTGCGTGGCTTGGGTTGTGAGTGCGGCGGCCGCGCCACATCCTCAGAGCGGTTTAGCAACCACCACCGTGGCGGACACCGTATTTGCGGCGGATGGATCGCCTGCGGTGGGGAGCCTGATCATCACGTGGCCGGCATTCATGACGGCCGGCGGTGGCGCGGTGGCGGCGGGATCGACGACTGCCACCCTGGGAGCGAATGGGGCGCTTAGCGTGGCGCTGGTTCCGAATGCGGGAGCTACACCGTCGGGTGTGTATTACACGGTGGTCTACCAGCTTGGGCCCGGGCAGGTGAAGACCGAGTACTGGGTTGTGCCGGAGGCGTCTCCGGCGACATTGGGGCAGGTGCGAACGACGGCGGGTTCGGGAGTGGCCGGGCAGCCGGTTTCGATGCAGTACGTGAATTCCCAATTGGCAGCGAAGGCGAACGATAACGCGGTCCTGCATACGAGTGGAAACGAAACGGTCAGCGGGACGAAGACCTTTGCGAGCGCGCCGAACGTTCCGGCGCCGACGAGTTCTTCGCAGGTCGCGAGCAAGGGCTATGTTGACCAGGCGGTGAGTAACGTTGGCGCGGGAAATTATTTACCGACGGCGGGCGGGACGATGACCGGCCCGATCACGCTGCCTGCGGATCCGTCAGGCAGCTTGCAGGCGGCCACGAAGCATTACGTGGATGCAGGGCTGTTGACGAAGGCGGATGTGTTTTCGGGATTGGTTCCGGCGAGTGAATTGGGGACGGGATCCGCTTCAGGATCCACTTGCCTGTTGGGAGATGGGACCTGGGGAGCGTGTGGCGCAGGGGGAACCGGAAACCTCTCAACCACACCGAGTGCGAGCCAAGCGATTGCGCAGCCGGCGGGAACGCAGTTTTCGACGAACAACCTGGCGAACATCCGGTATGTGACGGCGAACTGGAACTGGTCGCAATCGCCTGCGGACAATCTGCTGACGCCAGGGACGGCGACGATTCATCTGAGCCCGTGTCCGCTGGGGATCGATACGGCGTCGAGCGCGAATTACTACATATATAAGGTGTACATCGCGGGGGCAGGAACGCCGGAGGCGGCGGCGGTTACCGGCGGAAGCTGCGCGCCCGGGGCGAGCAGCGGGACGATTACGGTCACGACCGCTTACGCGCACGCTTCGGGTTACACAGTGGGGTCGGCGACCAGCGGGATCCAGGAAGCATGGAATGATGCGTGGACGAGCGACAACGGATCGAATGCAAGCAATGCTACGGCGCCTTACGTGAAGCTGAGCGCGGATACGAACTACAACGTGTACTCGAGCATTTACCTGCGCGGGCGCGGGGGAGTTCTGGATGGAGCGGGGGCGCTGATTGTCTGTTCGACGCGGGACCGCTGCATTTATGTGGGTACCACGCAGAACCGGCCACAGGTCCATCATCACAAGCTTTATAACCTCACGGGCGTTTCGAGTCTGAACGTGGATGGCGTGCAGGTCGCGAGCGTATCTGCGAGTTCCGGGCTCTACACGATTGCGACTGGGACGGCACATCCCTTTGTGGCGGGCGACTCGGTGGATTGCGAGTACTACTCGCAGAATCAGACTCAACATTGGGTGGGCCAGGTTCTCGCGAGCGGACTGACGGCAAATCAATTCCAGATGCAGTACGGTTCGTCGACCTCATCAGCGGGTGCGAACACATTTGGATTTTGCGGTCTGCTGAATGCATTCATCGAGGACAACTCGGACCACGTAGTTGCGCAGGATGTGAATGTGACGCAGGTGAGCGCGGCGGGAGGATTGGGATCGTTCTCGTATGGAATCGTGAATGACAACGATCAGCAATTTGTGATCGAGCGGGCGGCGAACAGGTCGTTCTCGTCGATTCGGAGCGATGCGAACTTTCCGATGGGCGCGTTTGTGTATCAGAGAACGGACGCAGGAGATGCGGGAATCACGTACGTGCACGATTCCGAGTTCACGAATGTGAACTGCATCCAGGCGGGAGGGAACGGACTGGTATTCACCGACTCGGTGTGCCAGGGATTCCCGGTGTTTGGGGTGAGGTACTTTGGCGGACTGCAGCCTTCGACATTTCAGAACATATACCAGGAATCGACGGGAGGAACTTACAACCCGCTGTACGGGAACATTGCCGCGCAAATGGGATATCTGGTTGCGGGCGGAGTGGGGACGAAGTTTGTGGGGATGTTTCCGACGAGCGGGCTTGAGCCAGGATTCGCCATGGGAGGAAGTAACGGCGAGCGAGATTACTTTGTAGTGCCGCGGAGTTCGACGCTTGGATATGGTCCGCTGCTATTTGCCGGTTGGGCGCAGCCGACCTCGAGCAGCACGAATGTGACGGTAGTGTGGCCGTCGATCGCATTGCAGGATGGCATCTATCACCAGAGCCTGGGAACGTTGACGTGGGACATCCTGATGGTGACGGGATCGACAACGACCAGCCCGTACGGGACCGGTGTGTATGCGATTGCAACGAATGTTGCAGCTGCGTGCGGGACGAACGGGATCTGCTCGTTTACAGATACGCAAGCGGCGCCGGTTTCTTACACAGTGCCCACGCAGCAATTCACGCCAGTGTTCTGGTTCTGGCCGGTGGGGATGGTTCTGGATAACGCGGTGGTGCACGTGGATGTGGCGGGAACGGATCCGCAGGCGGTGGCGGCGCAGGGGACGACCGGGGTATCGATTATCGCGCAGCAATGTTTTCCGGAGGGGAACGCACGACGGCGGACGCCGATCTGGGAGAGTTGCGTCGCTGGTCCGAATAATGGTGGGGCGGGATCTTCTGCAACAGTGCTGCAGCAGGCGGATGCATCGGGAAATGGACCTTATGCGAACAGCAAGGGGCGACTGAATTTTGGGAAGCAAATCGGCGCGCCGAATGACGTGATCACCCTGGGAGATTCGAATTTCGCCAAGACGCTGGTGACGTCCGGGGAACGTCCGTCGAACGATGCGGGGGACATGGCGATTGGAGTAGATCAGGGCGGCGGGATGACACAACGGGCGGCGACGTCGATCAGTTCCTATATCAATTCGTTACCGAGCGGGACGAATTTCCTGGAGAGGCTGACGGCGAGCGGGAAGACATTCAATGTGCCGGTGACAATGAATGGCGGACTTTCGGTGAGCGGCGGGAATGTGACGCTGCCCGTGACAGGGAGCGGATATCAGTGCCTGCATGTGAACGCGGCGGGAATGGTGTCAGGGACGGGGTCGGATTGCGGAAACGGATCGGGAGCGGGAACGGTGAATTCCGGTACGGCGACGCAAGTAGCGATGTACAGCGGGAGCGGAGCCGCGGTGAGCGGAGATAGTTCGCTTACGGATAACGGAACGACGCTGAGTTATCTGGGAGCGGGCGGGATTGGGGCGGCGGCGGGAAATTTCACCGGGAATGTCAGCGTAAGTGGACAGCTGCAAGTGGCGGGGCCGTGGGCGGTCAGTTCACCGATCCCCGGGACGGCCATGGCGGCCTCGGGAGCGGGGACATCGTCCCTGGGAATTTCGAATGATGGGAACTTTTATATTTCGACCAATGGAACTGCGCCGCAGAAGGTGGCGACGAGCGCGACGAGTTCGTACTTCTCGAACTTATGGCAGGAGGACGCGAACACACTAGGCGCGTACAACGGGACAAATCCGCAGAACCTGCATGTGTATTCGAATTACGCGAACAGCTCGAGCTGGCAGCGGACTACCTTGGGTTACGACGCGAATGACAACCTGTCGGCGGTGCGGAGCGAGAACTCGACTCCGAGCCAGGCGCTGGGATTGGGCTTCATGATTGGATCGAACGTCCGGTGGGCGATTGCGGCGGACAGCACGTTCAAGCCCTTTGCAAATAATTCGTTCGATATTGGGGTATGGAGCACGGGATCGCAGCTGGTGCCGAGGACAGTGTACGCGGGGACTTCGTTCGACACGCTGACCCAGGGGCATTTGACGCTGGAGTTGTGCAATGACTCGATTTCAGGGACAGCGCAGAATTTCCTGGCGAAGTACAACGGGCAGAATCCGGCGTGCGCGGTGCAAGCGGGGATTGCAGATGCTGACGGGATTCTGGGGGTGGTGAGCAGTGGATCGGGGACAACTGGGAATGCGGTGATCACATACCGCGGCTATGCTTTGTGTTCGTTCGACCCGAGCAGCAATGTGGTCTTGGGGGATTACGTGGTGGCAAGCAGCACGAATCCTGGAGACTGCCACGATGCGGGCGCCATGCGGCCGACGGGACTTGAGGTTATAGGGCGGGTGGAGTCAGTTAGTCCGGGTTCGGGGACTTATGGGATTCGAGTCTCACTGGATGCACCGATGGGAAGCAGTGGATCACTGAACTCGCCGTCTTTTACCGGGACGGTGACTTTGCCCGACGGCACTACAGATAGCGCGGGTGGTATTACGTTGCGTTCGGCGGTTGCGCTGCCAAGCGGGAGTACCGCCAGTACTCCGGCGGGGTCGGATAACTCCAATAATGTTGCGACTACGGCCTGGGTGAAGGGCCTGGGATATGGGAGTGGCAGCATGCCCTCGGGGAGCCTAGGGCAGCCGGTGACGAACTACAACGGCGGGACGGGATATGAGACCAGTCCTGTATTTGAAGATGCCAGCCAGGAGAGCGGAAGTACTGTCGATATCAAGCTCAACAACGCTAATGCACGTGCGATAACTGCCGGTAATTCCACGATTGATGCGAGGGCGTTGGGGGGGAATCAGACGATAGCCGCGGAGATCTCGATTGGGCAGTTGCGGCCACCGGTTCTTACCTCAATAACTGGGACTTCGCCGGGGGCCGGGACCTATAAAGTATCTTATACTTTGACGTCTCCGACTGTAACGGAGACTTCCAGTTCGATGGAGTCGACAATCACAGTCGACGGATCACATGCAATTCAGGTTGTATCTCCAGCTTACTACGGGACAGCTACGTCTTACAGCGTCTATATGACTCCAGCGAATGCTGCTGGACAGGGAGTCGTCAGTACCTCCGGTTCAACGGTGACCTGGATATCTGGCACGCAGTTCACCACTGGCACAACATGGAATGGCCAGAGGATCACGATCAACAACATGCTGTACACAATCGCCTCGGTTACAGATGCGACCCATTTGGTGACGGCAGGATTCATTGGAACGCAGACCAATGTTGCCTATAACACCGGGGACTGGATTGAAAACAAGTGTGCCGCAGCGACGAATGTCGCGATTGGAACGAATGCCACGATCAGTGCGATTTGCAGCGGGGCCGCCGTTTCTAAATCGAATAATGGTTTTGGGGTAACGCTGATTCCGCCGAAGACTGGCGTGTGGACAGTTACGATCACAGACACGACGCCGAATACTTCCTGTGGACTGAAATTCTTCGACGGCAGCAGTTTTGAGGGGCAGAGCGCAGGCGAGGGACGGTCGTGGTACCTGAGCTCTAACTCATCGACGAATGTGGAAGCATTGTTCTGCACCGATAACTTTCCCAAGCAAGGGGGAAGTTACTACCAGATCAAGGGAATGGCGGCCCATGCGACATCGAATGATCAAATACAGACGGCGACGTGCGTTATCCGGGCGCCGTTTGACGTGTCGCGGTTTGACGATATGGGGTGCGTGAGCGCTCAGAGTTACCCGGCTGGACTGGTCTATGGATATGGAACGGGAGCCGGGACTCGCGTGAGCGGGAGCTTTGAAGCCTTGAGCGTTGGACAGCCGCTGGTGATTGGGACGAAGCAAAGCGCAACTACGGGATCGTGGGACTTCGACAACATTTCAGCGGTGCATCCGGGGAATTCGTATCCGAACATTGCCATCATCGGCGGAACACAGAATATTCACTTCACGGGCGTGACGTACCTGGAAGGGCCGGGGTCGGGCTCGTGCGCGGACGCAATCCAGATGGCGTCGCAGGCGAGCATCAGTTCGGCGATCAAGTTCGACATGGTGCAACACGGGGCATTCTGCTCAGGGACGAATGCGTACCTGTTCAGCGTGCCGGGATCGAGCACGCTCGCGGCACTTGATGTAGGCGCGGTGCACACGGGCAACTTTACGAACCTGTTCAAATACAACCCGAACAGTGCTTTCAATATCGCGGGCGTGGGATCGGGCTCGACGCACCCCGGCTTCACGATGGACAACAACAATGCCCGGAGTGTTTTGACCAATTTCCAGGTATTAGGGGCCACTTCGCTGGCAACAGCAACGTCGACGACTCCGGTGAACTCGGATAACTCTACGAATGTGGCGACCACAGCATTCGTTAAGGCACAAGGATATGCAGCATTGGCTTCGCCGGCGCTGACGGGGACACCGACGGCTCCGACGCAGAACGCGGGCGATAACTCTACGAAGCTAGCGACTACGGCGTACGTGGATGCTGGACGCGCCGTGCCATGGGCTGTGGTGCCGCGATGTTCGAATGGGAATAGCACGTTCCCGTCATCGAGTAATAAGGCGCTAGTCTATGGGCTGCTGTTGACTTATCCGCTGAGTACTTCAAAGCTCGGCTATTATGTCAATACTGCTGACAATACGGCCAATACTTATGACGTGGCGGTGTATACGGGAGCGGCTAGCTCGAGTGACAACCGGTTATTGCACACCGGATCGACGGCGGGAACGACATTCGCTCCGTCGACGGGATACCGCTCGCTCAATTGGGCTGAGGGTACAACAACCCTGGCACCTGGGCGATACTATCTGCTGATTACTTCGAGCGCCAGCTCGGGGCAAGCGGCGATCAGCGTGGACTCTTCTTTTGGGACGTTCTTTAATAGCGGGACGTCTGGGGTCACGATTGCTAGTGGAGGGACTTCGCCTGCAACTTGGACTAGTTCGGCGGACAGCTGGGTTCCGGCGTCTTCGAATTTTCCTTGTGTCTGGTTACAGTAGAGAACGGCACTGATCACGGGAGAAACAGATAGGCACAGGTGAACACAGACGCAGCGAGGTTCCGATCGTCAGTGGAGTTGTGGTCTTGAGATAGGTTAACGAAGCAAATCACTGCAGCTTGAAAGCCATCAGCTAATGCTGATGGCTTTTGTATTTCCAGGAGTAACAGCGTGAGAACTTGGAGACAAATCGTGACTGGCGGCAAAGAACGCGAAGTGCCTCGACTACGCGGAACGATTCGCGTCGCGATTCGTTCTACTGTGCTCGGGATGGTAATGATTTGTTTGCTGGCCGAGGTGGGTGTCGCAACTACCTATTACGTTAGTTCCAGTTCCGGTAGCGACACGAATCCGGGAACTTCCGCGAATGGCGCATGGCAGACGCTGGCCCATGTGAATGGGCAGACGTTTCAGCCTGGGGATTCGATTTTGTTCAAACGCGGCGATGTTTGGAGTGAGAGCCTGACGCCGTCTTCCTCGGGGGAGGCGGGCAACCCGATTGCGTTTGATGCTTATGGCGTGGGCGCTCCCCCGAATTTTACCGGCTATTACCCGGTTCCGACAGCGGCATGGGTGTTCGTTTCAGGAAATGCGTGGAAGGCTTCAGTACCGGCAACATTCAATACGGTGAACTTTTGTTTGTTTGGATCGATCTGGGGGCAGAAGGTCGGGGCTTTGGCCGCGAATCTGACGGCACAATGGGACTTTTACTTTGCCAACGGGTACATCTATGTGTATTCAGTTGGGAACCCGGCGAGCTATTACTCGACATCCATCGTCCCGATGGGACTGAGTAACACGCCGGTTATCAATATAAACGGACGATCCTGGCTTACCTTTCAGCACATTCTGGTGAACTGGTTTGATCAGTATGGCGTGTACGTGCAGGGAGCGAGTGATCATTTAGTGTTTGCCAACATGGAGGCTGACTCGATGATTCCTCAAGGCACGCAGCCTCTAGGGTTTTATGTGAATGAGAGTGCGCCCGGGCCGGCCGATATATCTATTTTCAACTCGGAAGCGCACCTGAATTACGATGGGTTCCGTTTTGATGGAGCGGCGGCGGCGATCCTGATGGTGAATGATAAGGCTTATGCGAATCGCGACGGGGCCCTGGTGGATAATACGTCGGCGGTGACTTATAGCTACTGTCACTTTTATGCCTCTAGCCTGGCAGTGGCAGCTTCGACAGATGTGGAGTGGACCAGCGGAACGGGGCCTGTGGCGGGAGGAGGAAATATCCCTGTGGATACGGCTCCGGCGGTTTGGGTGTGGCAGCGTTATCCGGCACGGCTGACGCTAACCGTGGACGACATCGGAATGACGCCCGGCGCGGATTCCTACTATGCGAATACTGTATTGCCGGTTGCGGATGCAGCAGGAATGCCAGTTGGAGTGGCAGTCACTACAGGATATACGTCGGTGATGTCGCCAATCGTTTCTGAGGTTCAAGGATGGGTTAGTGCGGGGAGGGATGTCGTAGCACATTCGGTAAGTCATACATATTACAGCAACACTGATGCGCTGGACATTCAGTATGTCGGCGTGGGATCAGCAGCGTCACTGACGATAAGCAACAAGGTGATGACTATTACGGTGACGGGAGCGCCAGATAGCGTGAGTTACAACCTGGCGCAGGGAGAAGCGCAAGGGACAATTGCGGGATTGCGGCAGGCGTTGAATGCCACTGGAAAGTTTACCTGGTTGGAGCCTACTCCCTGTCAAGGGCCTTATGGGACAGGGTGTTCGGCATATACGGAGGCTGCGCTGTTGTCGCAGGATCTGGCGGACGTGAATGCCGTGGATGTGAAGAGCTCGGTGTATCACATGCTGTTAGATGTTACTCGGTTGACGACAGATGAGATCACACTCTCACGGCAATGGATGAACGCGAATCTCACCGGGCTCCCGGCGGCGCCTGTCTATGTATATCCGGGTGGATATGAGACGCCGACGATGCAAACGATAACAGCAGGAGTCCCGTATGACGGCGCGCGTGGAGCGTTGAAAGAAGACCTGGGTGCGAAAGATACATACGCTTCGGGCTTCGATGTGCAGAACATTACGAGTTACGGGGTTAATCCCTCATGGCAGGGAGCGACGGGAGTTACTCCGGCTTTACTGAATCAGAAGATTCAGGCTCTGGTTTGGAAGCAGATGGTTTGGGGCGTGCCTTGGGGGATTTTTTGGCATTTGAATGAATTGACGCAGAACGATCCGGTGGGCGGGACGGAGATCACGAACCTGATCCTGGACTTTAAGGCCGCTGGAGCGACTGTGCTGACAAATACTGCGTTGGTGAACTGGTTACAGACAGGAACGCTTGAGGTCGGGACGGACGGAGATTTTTATTACAAGTCTGCGGCGGCGAGTGCCTGGCCGGCTAGCGGGGGATTGGATTTTCGTCCGACGGCGAATTCGCCGGTGGTGGATGCGGGGCTGAACCTGGGTCCGAGTTACGCGATCGACATCAATGGGATTGATCAGAACAAGTATGGGTCGGGGTGGGAGATTGGAGCGCATGCTTACATTCCGGCAACGGTTTACGGGCAGAGTGGGTCGGCGCCCGGGACGTTCTTTTCGGTGGGGCAGATGCAGTAATGGCACGGAACACAAGGTCCCTCCACTGCGAACGAGCTCGCTTCGCGATCTCGTTCTCCGGTCGGGATGACAAAGTGTGGGAATGGCGGCGTCATTTCATCAGAGAGTGCACAGAGCTCGCTTCGCGATCTCGTTCTGCCGTCGGGATGACAAAGTGTGCGAATGGCGGCGTCATTTCACCAGAGAGGGCACAGAGCTCGGTTCGCGATCTCGTTCTGCGGTCGGAATGACATGACTAAGACAGAGGTTTGAATTATCAGGAGGCGTTGTGAGAGAGAAAAGTGGTTGGGTTCGGGCAGGGCTGGCAATTGTGTTGTGCTTGACGATTGGGATGAGTGGTTGTTCTTCGGCTTGGATTTCGCAGGCGGAGGAGATTGTGGCGGCGCTGATTCCGGCGGCAGGGAACATTGTGACGCTGGTTGCGGCTCTGCAGGGAAAGGGTGTTTCCGCTGCGGATTTGACTCTGATTCAGAATGCGGGTTCGCAGGCTGGAGCGGATCTGCAGTTGATTCAGTCGCTGATTGCGGCTTATGAGAAGGCGGATGCTTCGGCACAACCGGGGATCCTGAATAAGATTGAGAATGCGATTGGCGCGGTGCAGGGGAATCTGCAGGGGCTTTTGCCGGCGTTGCATATCCAGGATGCGGCTACGCAGGCCAAGGTAACGGCGGTGATTGGGATTGTTTTGTCGGAGGTGCAGTCGTTGGCGGCGATCGTACCGATAGTGAGAGCGGCGAATGGGACTGTAGAAAGTCACAATCCCCAACCCGTCGCAAAAAGTGCGGCAGGGGTGGGGCAAGCGAGTTCAGTGAAGGCGGCTCTGTCAGCTTCTTCGTTTGTGGCTTCTTACAACTCGACTATGGCCGCTAAGACTGGGAATGCGGAGCTGGATCGGGTCGCAGGCGGGTTGAGGATTCATGCGCATGGGAGTGTGGTGCGGGTGGCTTCGGCGGGAGTGTTGAAGTAGGGCGTTCACCACGGAGCCTTCGACTACGCAGGCGAGACTGGGCCTGTCTGCTTGGCTCAGGATGACAGATGGGAGCGGGGGCGAAGGACCTTCGCTTCGCTCAGGGTGACAGTACTTTCGCGGGCAGCTGGAGTCATGGCTGCTGTTGCACGCTCGCTTCGCGAGCGGGGCGGAGGAATGCCTCCGCCCCTACATTTTTGGGGAATATGACTGACTTGCGGACACTTCAGGAACTCGGGACGTTGCTGGATTACCAGATAGACAGTGAGACCGTGCGCGATCTGTTGATCGAGAGGATGTTGAAGATCCGGCAGAAGGGGGCCGGCGTCAACTGCATGTCATTGAATCGGGCGCAGCGGGCGTATTCGGCGCAGTGCTCGCGTCGGAATATTGTTTTGAAAGCGCGGCAAGTGGGTGTGACGACTTATATTGCGGCGCGATTTTTTATTCAGACGATAACGCGGCCGGGAACTTTGACGGTGCAAGTCGCGCATACGGAGGATTCGGCTGAGGCGATATTTCGGATTGTGCGTCGCTTCTGGGAGAACCTGCCTGGAAGCATGCGGCTAGGCGCGCTGAGGACGTCGCGCGCGAATGTCCGCCAGTTGGTGTTCCCGGCGCTGGACAGCGAGTACCGGGTGGAGACGGCGGACGATAACGCGGGGCGCGGGATGACTATCCATCATTTGCATTGCTCGGAGGTCTCCCGCTGGCCCCGCGGAGGCCGTGAGACTTTGGCTTCGTTGCGGGCGGCTGTGGTTCCGGACGGAGAGACTGTCCTGGAATCTACCGCGCACGGAGCGGCGGGAGTTTTTTACGAGGAGTGGCAGAAGGCGGAGGAGACCGGATACACGCGGCACTTTTTCCCCTGGTGGTACGACAAGACGTACAAGAGGGGATATCGGAAGGACCGGCTTTATCCGCTGAGCGCCGAGGAGATGGCGCTTAAGGAACAGCACAGACTTAAGGACAATCAGATTGCGTGGCGGCGCGAGCAGTGGAAGACGATGCGGAGTTTAGCAGCGCAGGAGTATGCAGAGGATCCGCGGTCGTGCTTCCTGGCATCAGGCGAGAGTGTGTTCGATCTGGAGGCGATTGAGCGGGCCGCGGCGAATGCGGGACAGCCTACAGAATCGCAGGAGAATGGGCGGTTGCTGGTCTGGCTGCCTCCGAATCGCGGTGGGAGCTGGCGGTACATCATTGGAGTGGATACGGCGGGTGGAGGGTCGGAGGGGGATTATTCGTGCGCGCAGGTAATTGAGCGGACGATGGGATTGCAATGTGCGGAGTTGCATGGGCACTTTCCTCCTTATGAGTTGGCGCGCAGGTTGGTCGCATTGGGGCGGACTTATGGGAATGCGCTGATCGCGGTCGAGCGGAACAACCAGGGGTACGGGGTGCTGGCGCATTTGAAAGATTTGCACTACGAGAATTTGTTTGAGACCGGCGGGCAGGAGGGGTGGTTGACGTCGGTGGTGACACGCCCAGCGATGATTGAGAACCTGGCGGGAGTGCTGATGGAGCAACCGGAATTATTTCGCAGTACGAGACTGCTGGAGGAGTTGCGGACATTTGTGCGGCATCCGGATGGACACGGGGCGGCGGCGGAAGGGACGCATGATGATTGCGTGATGGCGATGGCGATCGCGCATATGGTGCGGAAGGAAGATGCGGGACGTGTTCCGAGGAAACGCTCGGTGGAAGTGGGGAGTTTGGTGGTGGGGTAACGCCGTTTCGCTGCGGCCCGATATTTCTGGGCCGCCGGACAGCCGAGGGCGGCTGTCCTACATCGGATTGGAGAGTTGGCAGTGATTAGTAATCCTCGGATCGATGTTCATTCGTCACATACTCCTTTTGGAGGTTGGGGTATGATGGCGGACTTTGGTCGCGCCATATTTAAAGATCTGTGATCGAGGCGGTACAGCATATACGGCGGATGCGTGGCGGGGCGCAGGGGCATCTGATGCGCTGCGCGGATGGTCATTATTATGTGGTGAAGTTTCGAAATAATCCGCAGGGGCTGCGGGTGCTGGCGAATGAGATGTTGGCGACTCGCTTGGCGGAGCGGGCTGGATTGCCGGTGCCGATGACTGAGGTGGTCGAGGTGGATGATTGGCTGGTGGAGCATACGCCGGAGTTGAGCATTCAGCTGGCGCATAACACGATCCGGTGCCAGGCAGGATTGCAGTTTGGGTCGCGGTATGTCGTCGATCCGTTGGAGGGACAAGTTTTTGATTATCTGCCGATGGAAATGCTGCCGCGGGTGCGGAACCTAGAAACGTTCGCCGGAATGCTTGTGTTGGACAAGTGGACTGGGAATGCGAACGGGCGTCAGGCGGCGTTTTGGAGGAAATCGCGGGAGAAGAAGTACACGGCTTCGTTCATCGATCAGGGATATTGTTTCAATGCGGGGGAGTGGACGTTTCCAGATTATCCGTTGCGCGGGGTTTATGCGCGGAATGAAGTGTATGAGGGCGTGCGCGGGTGGGAGTCGTTTGAGCCCTGGCTTTCGCGCGTAGAGAAAATGGAGGACGATGTGGTTTGGGCGGTCGCGGGAGAGATTCCTCCGGAGTGGTATGGCGGGGAGTGGGAAGCTCTGGAGAAGTTGGTGCGGGAGCTGCTGGCGAGGCGAGAGTTGGTGCGCGGGTTGATTGAGATTTTTCGGGTGTCGGCGCGGAGGCCGTTTCCGGGGTGGAGGGAGAATTGATTCACTATGGGAGGCATCGGGGAACGCAGAGGGAAAGCATCAGCTGAGGTTCGCGACGAAGAGAGTTCATATTCAAGTGACTGAACTGCGAAAGTTCGACTACTTCCTGCTGCGCTATGTGCCTAACGTGGTGCGGGAAGAGTTTGTGAATATCGGGCTGGTAATGACCGAGAGTGGGGACAATGGGGGAGGCTTCGCGGGCGTGCACTTTACGAAGGATTGGCGGTGGGCGCGGCGCATCGATCCGCACGTTGACGCTGAGGTGCTGGAAGCTCTTGGGAGGGAACTGGAACAACGGCTGGCGGATGTGCAGCAACGGGCGGCTGTGCTGCATCAGATGATGGATTCGTATTCGAATCTGATTCAGCTTTCTCCGATGCGGCACTGTGTAGCGGAGGATCCGGCGCGGGAATTGAAGGAGCTGGCGATTCGGCTGGTGGAGATGCCGAAACCTGGGGAATTGGGCGAGGAAGAAGAAAAGGTGGCCCGGACGGCTGGCAGAGGGTGGATTCGTGCGGGTATGAGTAATGCGTTTCGTTCGGCTGGAATTTGGGATTTGCTGATGAAGAATGTGCCGGCTTCTCCGTATACGAATGAGAAGGATGATTTCACTTTTGATTTTGGTTACACGGTTGGGGGCGAGATCAAGATATTTCATGCCGTTTCGTTGGTCGATGTTGGGCCGGAGACCCGGATGTTTCCGTTGCGGGTGGCGAAGATCGGTCCGAGAATGGCGGCCCTTCGGAATGCGAAGCCGCTATTTACCGCTGTTGTTGAAGACAGTTTTAACAGTGAAGATCCGGATGTGTTGAGTGTGTTGGCTTTTATGGAGGACGAGAAGATCCGGGTGGCACGTCTGCAGGAGATGGGAGCGATTGCTCAGACGGCGCGTCTGGAGTTAGGCGGGTAGTGGCATCGTCGGGATGCAGAGGTCGTTCGCTTCGCTCAGGATGACTGATTAAGTTGGATTCCTTAGCTCCGCTGCGGCGGGGCTTTTTTATTGGGATGGAGAATTGAACACGGCACGCGGACCAGAGAGGAAATCAAAGTCCCTATCCTAAACTCGCAAAGTGCGAGTTTAGGGTGAGGTAGCCGAGGACTGGGTGGTAGTCGAGCGAACCGAACACAAGGTCCCTCGACTTCGCTCGGGATGACAATATTCGCTGGGGATGAGAGCTTCTCGTCGTTGGGATGACAGTTTCAGTTGCTCGGGATGACCCGTTCGATCGTTTGGGTTGAGAGTTCAGATCCAGAAGGTTCGAGAGAAAACATCATGAAAATTGCAGAGGCGGTACGCGGCGCTTGGCGCCGGGTGGCGGGAGTGTATTCGGAGGCTGACGCGCCTTCGGCAGAAGAGGTCGTGAAGCGGCGGCGGACTTCGGCCTTGCCCTCCATCTTTAATTCTTATGGGCCAGCCACTGATGCGATGCCGAAGCCGACGCCCTACAACCTGCGGCGATTTTCAGAGACTCCGATAGCGCGGCGGGCGATCAACTGCATCAAGGATCGGATTGCGGGGATGAGGTGGAGAGTGCAGCCGCGGCAGGGATATTCGCTGGAGGCGATTCCGTTTGGTGCGGAGCGAGTGCGCATTTTGACATCGAATTTTGAGTGTCCGAATCCGGATGATTCGTTTCGGTCGCTGGCAGAGCAGGTTTTGGAAGACATCATTGTTGGGGGGTATGGGGCGGTTGAGGTTCAGGAGAACCCGGGGTGGGAGGAAAACGCCTCGCTTGGCTCGGCGGGGCGGACGAATGCGTTCGCCCCTACACAGGCAGGTAAGGCGGGGGTGTTCGACGGTCCGCTGGTTTTGTGGCCAGTGGATGGAGCATCGATACGGATGAATATTGATTGGGATGGATCTCCGACCTCCAAGCGGTATGTGCAGGTGGTGGACTCGGCGGGACCTGGTTCGCAGATCAAGCTGGATGACGATGAGTTGATTTATATCCGGCTGAATCCGCGGACGCATACGCCGTTTGGGTTGGGACGGTTGGAAGTTGCATTTGAGACGATCAACGCTTTTTTGGGGGCGCATCGGTATGCGGGGCGGCTGGTTTCGAATTCGGTGGTGCAGTACGCGCTTTGGTTGCAGGATCTGACGCCGGAGCATCACGAGCGGCTGATCCGGTGGTGGCAAGACGAGATCGAGGGCACGGGGAAGGTGCCGATTTTGTCGGTTGAGAGCAAACCGGAGGTGCTGAGGTTCGGTGGAGGCACCGATGCAGATCTGCGGCTGCAGTGGCAGGAATTCCTGCTGCGAGTCGTCGCTTCCGCGTTTGATCTTCCTCCGTTTTACCTGGGGGTGGAGCGGGATGTGAACCGCTCCACCGCGGAGGAGATGAATGACCTGGCGTTTCGGCAGGCGATTGTGCCGACGGCACGGTTGTTTGCGGAATCGCTCACGCGCGGGGCGATTTCGAAAAAATTGGGATGGGAAGATTTGGAGTTTGTGTTTGCAGAGTTGGATACGACGGATCCGCTGGAGGAGGCGCAGATCCAGCAGATTCTTTTGCAGAACGGGGTGATGACCGTGGATGAGGTGAGAAGGATGCGGGGGTTGCCGGCGTTACAGGCGAAGGATTGACCATGGAAGGCATAGGGGAAACCCAAGTCCGTACCCTCTAGTGACGGTTTGGACCAGGACGGGCATGAGCACCGCGGCGGAAACACAAGGTCCCTCGACTTCGCTCGGGATGACAAATTCAATTTGGGGCTTTCGGTTTCGCTCGGGATGACAAATTTAGTTTGGGACCGTCGACTTCGCTCGGGACGACGAATTTAGTTTCACACTTCTGTTTCGCTCGGGATGACAGAGGTTGGAGATCAGCATGATTGAGTTGGAGAGTATGGCGGTGAAGATGCCGGTGGTAGAGGGGCATCCGAATCGGGTTGGGTTTCGGGGTGTATTGACAGTGGTCGATGTGGCGTCGCAGCGGGCGCCTTCGGGGTCGAAGGGGCATCGGGTTGTATTGACGAGGGCTGCGGCTGAAGTGGCTTTGCCTTCTTTGCTTGGGATGGCTTTGGATTATGCGCCTGCTTTTGACCGGCATGATCAGCGGCGAAAAGTGGGCGTGATCACTTCGGCAGAGATTGTGGGGCGGAATCTGGAGGTGGTTGGATATTTGTACGCGAAGGACTTTCCGGAGATTGTGGAGGAGATTGGGAAGAGCGGGGGGCGAGCCGCGGACTCTGAGCCGCGACCGTCGGAGAGAGAACGGAATGGCACCGGTTCAAGAGCACCACTTCGGCCGAGTGCGGCCAGAAAACGGGGACCGAGCGACGGGAAGTTTATGCGAGCTTCGCTGTCCGCCGCAGTACAGAAGTTGCGAGAGTTGACGCGGGGCTTCGGGGGCAACGGGAGGGCTCCGGATTTTCATGCGGAGAGTTCCGGAGCGGAAGCAGGGACGCTTGGAATGTCTTATGAAGTGTCGGATGTCACGTTGGCAGATACGAAAGCGAAGGTTTGGATTCTAACGCACGTGACGTTTACCGGGGCGGCGATTCTGCGGCGGGACAAGGCGGCTTACGGGGGTACGTGGATTGAGTTGGCGCCTTAGCAACCGGAATCAAACTCAAAGTCCCCACCCTGAATTCGCAAAAGCGTGAATTCAGGATCGGGCACGCTCGAAAAATTTGACCACACAGGGCATAGGGGAACACGGAGGGAAAAATAAATATGCATGAAGAGACGGTGCAGCAGTTGATGGCGACGGCGGAACGGCTGGCGAATGCGGCGGAATCGCTGGATCGCGTGTTGGGACGGCTGGATGCGCAGCAGGAATCGCTGAATGCGAAGGTCGACCGGATTGTGGCGGCAGTGGATGAGAGGGCTGGGCTGGAAGCGTCGGAGGGCGCGGCTTCTCACGAGCTGCAGGAGCGTGTGGCGGAACTGGAGAAGTCGAATGCCGATTTGAAGGCACAAGCGGCGCGGGCGGTGCGGAAGACGCTGCCCCCGATGGTTTCGGCAATCATGGCGAAGAGCGGGGATACGGGAAACGAGAAGATCGATAAGAGCGTGCTGGAGAAGACGCTGCAGAGTTTGAGCGTGGAGCAGAGGATTGCGGTGAAGGCGGAGTTGGCTCGGGCGGGGATGATCGAGTAGTGATCTGCAGTTAGGTTAGCGGTCGGGCGCGAGAAATCGCGCCTTTTTCTTTGTTGTGAAAAACGGAGTGGCCACAGGGGCCACGGGGGAACGCAGGGTCCCTCGACTGCGCGAGAGTTCGCTTTTTGCGAACTCTCGCTTCGCTCGGGATGACAGTTTGAGCGGGTGCTTCGCTCGGGATGACAGTTTGAGCGGGTGCTTCGCTCGGGATGACAGTTCGAGCGCGTGATTCGCTCGGGATGACAGTTTGAGTTCGAGTTCGTTTGAGGCAAATCGGAGAGGAGAAATGATGAGAGGACAATTTGTGGATTTGATGGCGGCGGCGGATTATCTGGGGCCCGCTGCGGTGGAGGTTGATCGGTACCAGACGGAAATTTTCGATATCGTGCAGCGACGCGGGGTGTTCGGGCAGCGGATCAAGCAGGTTCCGGCTACAGGGCATCCGTCGCGATTTTTTGAGGAGACGGCAATTGCTGCGCCGACGGCAGCGCAGGCGTTTGTCGATCCTCGGAACATTGCTCCGACGCTGCAGGCCCCTACTCGTGTTGAGCTTTCCGTGCCGCTGAAGGCATTGGTCTCGCAGATCAATTACAACCTGTTTGATCTGGAGGTGACAGCACAGCAGAGCCAGTTCGCTTATTTGCAGGTGAAAGATCTCGCCGATGCGGTCGACGGTTTAATGCGCACTCATGATGTCGCTTTGTGGAATGGGAACGACACATCGTTGAGTGCTCCGACTACTGCGCAATACTTCGGCGTGGTCGGGCAGATCGAGGCGGGCGGGAACACCACGACCATTGGTACTTCGGCGAGCATCGTGGATGGTCTGAAGAGCACCATTGCGCAGATGGTGGCGAATTCTTCGTACCAGGTGCGGCCTACGGCAATTTATGCCAACCCGGTGCTGCTCGACCTGATCGATCGTGAGATGAAGGCGGAGTTCAACGTAGTTCTGAATAGCGTCGAGATCACTGGCGGTGTTCGTGTCAAGGCGCTTTCGACACAGGCCGGCGATCTGCCGCTGATTCCGGAGTGGGCCCTGGGATACACGACGGGTTCGCCAAGCGTGTATCCGTGCTACATCGTGAGCGAGGATCTGATCGAGTATCACTGGCTGACGGATCCGAATCCGCGGGTGTTCAAGCTGGGGCTGCCTTCGGCTTTGACGCAGCAGCAAGTCGTCGTGAAGTTTGGGGCTCCGGTGGTGAAGGGGGCTAACTTCGCGCACTACGAGGTGAAGGTACAGCGGTAAAGCCGAGCAAAACTACTTCACCACAGAGGCAGAGAAAAAACAGAGGGAAGTCAAGATGCCCATCCTGAATTCGCAAAAAACGTGAATTCAGGATGGGCACCCTTCGATTGAGAACTTCTTATGACTTATCTGGATGTTACGGAGTATCTGAATTACGGATTGAATGCGACTACTGACCAGGCTTGGGTTACAGCGGCTTCGGCGATTATTGACGCGCACTGCCGGCGTCCGACGCTAGGGGTGTCTCAGTATGAGGAGCGATTGAAGATGCCTCCAGAGTTGAACACGGTGCGATTGAGTTATCTGCCGCTGGTGACGGTGGCTCCGGCGACCGCTCCGATTGTTTCGCTGCAGGGGCGGTACGGAATTCCGAGGCGCGGAGAATGGCCGTTTCCGGAGATGAGCCTGGAGTTTGCCCTTGTGTTTGCGCTGCCGGGATCGTGGACGACGATCGATCCGAGCACGATAGATATTTGGGCAGACAGTGGTGAGATCACGTTTCCGGTGAATGCGCTGGGGCTGTTCTTCAACGAAGTGGATGTTGTCTACAACGCGGGATACAGCACGATTCCGGGCGCCGTGAAGGTGGCTTGCGCGCAGATTGTGAAGAATGCGCAGACGACGCCAGGGTTGAATGTGCAGTCGAGTCAGGTCGATCAGATGCGGCTGCAGTATTTCGGGCCATCGCTGGTGGATGAGATGGTGCGGAGTTTGTTGGCTCCATATGTGGCGCAGAAAGGCGCGTGAATGAGGGATTCAAAATCCTCATCCTGAATTCGCAAACGGCGCGAATTCAGGATGGGGCACCAGAAAATTCCCACGTCTGCCAAAGGCAGGAGAAGTGGGGCACCCGAATTGATTGCGAGGAATTATGGGAAGCGGAATTTGCGGGGCGGCGTTGATGCGGGCGGCGAATGCGATGCTGGCGGCGTTGGGCGGAGGACAGGTCAGCCTGGTGCTGCCGGCGACGGCTTTGGCCAGTGATGCGGCGGGACAGTTGGGATTGGTGGATCCGGGAGTGCAGGAGGTCGTGATCGCACCCGTCGTGGTACGGAATCTTCCGACCACGAACCTGGGGCCGGTGCGGCGGATGGAATTCACGCTTTCGGCTTCGGCGATGGAGGCGCAGCTACCCGAGTTGGGCATGGCGTCTGTGGAAGATCTGTTCGATGCCGTGCTTGGGCTTTCGTACGAGGGCGACTTGTTTCACATCGAGGGAGTGGTTACGGAGAATTTTGCGGGGACGGCTTACCTCTACGTGGTTACGGCTGTCGAGTAGGTGCGGAAAATCCTGACCACAGAGGACACAGGGGTCCACAGAGGACGTGAAGATCCTGCGCCCACCTGCACACGCTCGCTTTGCTCGCGGGCGGACGAATGCGTCCGCCCCTACACAAAATCCTAGTAGGACGAACTTTTTGAGACAACATTATGCAATTTGCTAAAGACAGTTTTTTGCTGGCTTTGCAGCAGCGGCTGGCGGGATTGAATCCGGCGCGGACGGTGACGGTGAATGGCGCTACGGTGCCGGCCTTTGTGGCCGTGGAGAACCTGCCACCTTCGGCGTCGCAACTGCAGCCGAATGCATTTTATGTCGAGTGGGGACCGGCATCGGTGGTTGATGGACACGGTGGGAGCGCTGCCTTGATGAGCCTGAAGTGCGTGATCTCATACTACACGCTGGGAAGCGTAGGGAGCATGGTGGATCGCGGACGATTGGTCGGTGAACTGGATGGTGAACTACTGGGAATCTGTCAACCTCCCTGCACGGAGAAGGTGAATTATACGCAGGCTCCGGCAGTGGACTTGGGAACGAGCGTGTTCTGGACGCAGCCCACATTCGGCGAGGCGACTACGAGCGGCGTCGAAGACAACACGGCGTCGTATCAATCGCGATCGATGCGGCGAGCGATGTATCAGAAGTCATACCAGGATGGGCGAGTAGAGAGGCGCGTGGAGCTTACAGTTTTCTTTTTCTCGGAGGTGACGCTGTCATGAGCGATGCGGCATTGCGGGCGGCGATGGTTCCGGTGGCGCGTCAGTTGCGGGCTTATTTCGCACCGGTTGTACGAGGGAGTGAGACACCTGCGGTTTTCGATCCGGGGATCTGCGGAATGTTTCCGCTCGATTCGGCTCCGGCGCCGTGGCTGGATTTGGGATGGATCGATCAGTTCGCGCGTAGCTATGACACTCCTACGGACGTGGTGCGATCAGGAGCGAAGGCTTATCCGGCGGCGCAGTTTCGCGGGCCGCTGGAGGCGCGGGTGGAATTTGAGTTCCGGCAATGGGGCAAATTGCAGATGGCATTGGCGGGCGGGTCGGAGCACATGAATGTGCTGGCGCCCGCGGGAAGTGTGACGCCGGCGCCATCGGGAGGGACTCCGGCTGCGGCGGTCGCGGTGCTGGCGGGATCGACGGCAAGCGAGATTGTATTTGGGCCGGAGGTGGCGAGCGTGTTTTCGCCGGGATGCTTGATTGCGGTGGATGTGGATTATCAACAGCAGATTGGCTATGTGGGAACAGGGATTGCGGCGGCGTATGTGAGCAATCCGGCGGTGGTGAAGCAGGATCTGAATTATGTGCGACGCGTGACGTTCAACGTGGGGCGCGTGGCGGAGGTGACGGCGAACTCGGTGCTCCTGGCGCAGCCACTCCTCGGCGGTGCGCCGGCGGCGGGAGCTTCGGCGCAGGTTGTGGTGGCATTTGTGGATCGGGAGACAGGGTCGTTCTTCCAGGAGTGGTCGGCGTTGTTTGTGGCGGAGGAGGAGTCGGGCGGACGCGTGTGTTTTTATTATCCGCGGTTGAGTCCGAATCCCGGGGCGGGATCGAATGGGCTCAGTTGGGGAACTACCAGTGCGAAGGCAGTAAGCGCAAAGGGGAATGCTTCAGTTGGAGCGATGAAGACTTCGAATGCGAGCGGAAAATTTGCGCGGGAGGGATTCGCAGTAATCGAGAAGCCGATCGGGGCTTTATCGCTACGGGGTTCGTTCCTGGCATTGCCGAGCATTGATCCGAATGATGGACAAAGCGTGTTGTGTTATCGGAGTTATTTTCCGGCGACTATGGCGGGAGTGTATTGAGGTCGGATCGTCGGCTTTTTCCAAATTACCTTCGAGAGCACGGGGGCTAAAGCCGAGCGACATTTCGATATTTTCGCGGCCCTGGAGGGCCGCTTTTCTACGGCGGTGGCGGACGTTGGGGCAGGTAATGGTGGTTCGCGCTGGTGTTCGATGTTTTCGACTTGTTAGGCGTTCACGATGAAACTAACGATTGACAATTTGCAGGGGTTAGGGCCGGTGGATTACACGGCGGCGCTCGAGCCCACGGTTGCGCCGGGCATCGAGCGGAGAATCAATCTGCCTGCGGCGTTGCGATGTGGACTGGCGGCTGGTTTGCAAGGATTCGTTGTGCCCTCGATCGGAGCACGGATCACGCTGGCGCGGGCGGATGGCAGTTTTCTTTTCACTGGATATCTGACGCAGGCGCCAGAGGCGGTTTACGCGGGTGTGGGCGAGCAGGGCGCAGTGTATCAGTACACTCTCGTGGCAGAGAGCGATGAAGTGCTACTGGATCAGAAGGCGTTGCCGAATCGGGCTCCGTTTGTGGCTCGCAGCGCGGGATCGGCGCTGCGACAACTGTCGCAGGATTTGTTGCCGGGGTACTTTGATACGAGCGCGGTCGGGGATCTGGACACGCTGCCCGTCTATCCGGTGAATCCGCAGAAGCCTTTCTCTTATCATGCCGCGCAGATCGCAGTGGCTGCGCGCGGGAGCTACCGAGCGATGAATCGGCAGCTGATGCTGGCGCCTGTCGGCACGGCAACGTATGCGATCAATGAGAGCGATCCGAATTTCTCGCCAGAGGGTCTGAGTGTTATCTCTCCGAACAAGTTGATCAATGACGTGACGGTGATTGGGCTGGATGAGCCGCAGGCTTATGTGCGCGATTATTTTGTCGGCGATGGGTTGAGCTTGCAATTTTATCTTTCGCAGAAACCGTTTGCGCAGGCAAAGCTGCCGTTGATTGACGAGGAATACAAGACGACGATTCTGGATCCGGCGACATGGGTGGTGAATGATCCGAGTTCGGCTGTGTCAATGGTGGCGCAGGCTTTGCAGGTTTCGGGCGGGGCCGGGCAGGACGGGAAGACGACAGTTTGCTTTATTGAGCAGATTGAGTTGGGCGGAGCGCTGGAGTTGCAACACGGCGACATCTGTATCACGGGGCCATCGCAGGGAGTGATTGGCGGGCTTTATCCAGGCTCAATTTCTGCAGCGGGATGTCTCGCTGGTTTTCAGGTGACGCCGAGTGGCAGCGGATCGAATATTCAGGCGCTCATCAATGGATCGGCGACTGGGCCGGTGGTCGCGACGGTGCAGGGGCATCGCTACGTATTCACAACGTACCTGTATTCGAGAGAGGTGTATCGATCGCAGGAGATATTTCATTCTTCGCAACATCCGGCCGGGAATGGGTGGGGCGGGGTGGCGATTCCGGCGGACGTGCGGGTTGTGCTCGAGTTGCAGGACATCGATCCGTCGAACCCGGCGAGCCTGGTCGCGCCGGCCACAGTGTTGTTCGACGACATCATCCACAATGCACCGGGATTTTGTACGTACGCTCTGCTGAATGCGGTGAAGATGCAATGCACGATTGCGTACACGTGGGGAACGCATATCTCGCTGGCCGAGGTGCGGATGGCGTTGCCGGGTGCAGGATATGTGACGCAGCTTGTGGAATCACTCTCGGATGGTGGGCAGTGCGGGATTGCGAATTCGACCTCGTTGGACTTTTATCCGCAGTATGTGCCGCCGCTGAACGCGTTGATTGTGGCCAGTTACCGCGGATCGGGGCGGGCGATGGCGGAGGTGGTGAATTCGGCGGGCGTGGCGAGCCTTGCGAAAGGGGCTGATAACGGAACGCGCGGGCTTGTACGGAGCATGACAAATCCCAGCGCCCGGACGCAGGCGGATTGCGAGAACGCCGCTTTGGCGGTACTGGACGGCGCGAGTGCTCCAGCATGGTCTTGCAGCTACGAGACCTGGAGTGATTTTCTTCCGGGAGAGGCGCAGGACATTTTTCCTGGTGATGGCGTCACGGTGAATGTGCCATCGCGGAATGCGGTGTTTGATGCGATTGTGCGAGCGGTCGCGATTGACCTGGTGGATCCGGCCAAGGATCGCGGGATGTACAGGATTGAATTTGCCAATGATTTGGCTGCGCCGTTGGGGTATGAGGATGCGGGAACCGCCACAGTGGTGCCTTTGCAGGATATGCCTCCGCAACTGGCGACGACGCAGGCGGGGTCGTTCTACCTGGAGAGCCTAACCAATGCGCAGGTGACGCAAGTCAGTTCGACGACGGTGACGGTGGATGCGGGCATGGCACCGCCGCCCGGTTGCGGGATCGAAGTGAGAATTCATGATTTTGGATGGGGCGTCTCCAATGACCGGAATCTGCTGGGGCGATTCAGTGCGCAGACATTCACGCTTCCGCGATTGGCGCGGACGCAAAATTACTTCCTGCGTTTGTATGACAATTCGGCCCCTCCGCGGTACTCGCGCTACGCCGCCGCCCTGCACGTTGACTTTCCCCTATGAGTGAAGAGAGTGTGCTGAACCGGCTGCGGCATCGAGCAGAAAAGATTCCGAACGCCCAATACACGGCGAAGGATTTTCAGCTTGAGATCCTGAGTGAACTGGCCGAGATGCGGGATTTCGCCGAATCGCTGGAGCAGAACTGGCGCGATGAACTGAAAGTTATCAAGGAGCAGCGTCTGCTGAAGTTTGATAGCCGGACATTGGTCGCGTTGGGAGCGGTGGCGCTTTCGATTTCCGGGTACGTGATCCAAGACGCCAGGAACACCGCTCGCCAAGATGCAGATATCGAGGCAACGAAAGCGAGAGTGGTGCGGTTAGAACAGATTGCGACCACAAATACTGAAGGACGGATTCGGACCGAGGCGGAACTCGAGGAACTGCGCCAAGGTCAGGCGGAGATCAAGACGATGATCCAGGCGCACGATGATGCGAACCGGAAGCGTCAGGGAAAGTGATCGGAAGAATAAGTGTGAGCGGCGAGAGTTCAGAAGCGGATGTGGTAGATCGGTTTTTCGAGCGCGAGGTGCTGGAGAAGTTGAGCAATGGTGATCAGCGTAGGGATTGCGCTGAAGGGGCATTCGTGAAGTTGTGAGCAATGAGCTATTCGATGATAAGCGGTTAAATTATTGGGAGGCAGTATGAATTTTCTGAGTCAATTATTGCGGGCGATTGCTTTCGTTCCTGCATTGGTAAATGGAATCGAAAGCATGTTTGCGAGTAAGTCAGGAGCTGAGAAGAAAGTTGCGGCAATGAGTTTTCTGGAAAACGCGCTGACCACGGTGGACGCGGTTGCGTCGCGGGACATAGTGGATCCTGAGAAATTTAAACAGGGCATAGGATTGGTGATTGACGGCGTCGTCACCTGTCTAAACGCTTCCGCTTGGGCGAAGAATCCACCTGCGAGCACTGTCCCTGCTCAGTAATAATGAAATGAAGTGAGTCAAGATCCCCACCTTGTCTCCGCCAAATGCGCGGAGACAAGGATCGGTCAACCCGTCACCTCAGGGACACCTTCGGCAGGAACGCTTCCTCCAGGCAAGAAAATAGAAAACCCCATCCTAAATTTGCAAACGGCGCGAATTTAGGGTGGGGCCCCCTTCTGGTTCTCGTGGAACTTAGCCGATGTCTTCATTCCATTGCTCGAGATTTTTTTTCACCTGTGCCATGAACTGATCGGCTACAGCGCCATCGACCAGGCGGTGGTCGTAGCCTAGCGTAAGGTGAACGACGGAGCGAATGGCGATGGAATCGTTGCCGTCCTTGTCCGTGACGACCATCGGTTGCTTCATGATGCCGCCGACACCCATGATGGCGGAGTTCGGCTGGTTGATGATGGGCAGGCCGAAGACGGCGCCGAACTGGCCGGGATTGGTGATGGTGAAGGTGGAGCCTTCCACGTCATCCGGCTTGAGCTTCTTGTTGCGAGCGCGCTCTCCGAGATCGGTGATGCCGCGCTGTAGACCGAGGAAATTGAGGTCTCCGGCATTCTTGAGAACTGGAACAATCAATCCCCAATCGAGAGCGACAGCGATGCCCATGTTGATCTGGCGGTGATAGCGGATGTTATCGCCTTCGATGTTGGCGTTCACGATCGGCCATTGCTGGATAGCGATGATCGCAGCGCGCACGAAGAAGGGCATAAATGTGAGGCGAACGCCGTGGCGTTGCTCGAATCCGGCTTTGTGCTTGTTGCGCAGGTTCACGATGCGAGTGAAATCCACTTCGTACATGCAGTGAACGTGCGCGCTGGTGCGGCGGGACTCGATCATGTGCTTGGCGATCAGCTTGCGCATGTTCGTCATGGGGACGAGATCGCCGGGGAACGGAGCAGGGGCTGGGGGACGCGGGGCGGGCGCAGGAGCGGGTGCTGACACACCCTCGCTGCGCTCGGGGGGACGGGCGGATGCGTCCGTTCCTACACGGGCGGGTTGGGCTCCCTGCTTTTCGATAAATTCCATGATGTCTTGCTTGGTGATGCGGCCGCCGAGTCCGGTGCCAGCGACTTGCGACAATTGGATACCGTGCTCGCGCGCGATCTTGCGGACCAGCGGCGAGGAGCGGGATTCTTCCTCTTCCTCACCGGCGGCAGAAGCTGGAGGAGCGGGCATGGGCGGAGGAGTTGCAGGCTTTGCCTCTTTCTTTTCTGGTGCGGATTTTTCTGCGGCAGGGGCCGGCTTGGAGGGCGCGGCAGCGGGTTTGGCGGCTTCGCCATCGACTGCGATAGTGCCGACGACCGTGTTGACGCCTACGGTTGTCCCTTCCGAAACTTTGATTTCCTGGAGCACTCCCGAGGCTGGAGCAGGAATTTCGGCGTCGACCTTGTCGGTAGAGATTTCGAACAACGGTTCGTCGCGCTGAACTTTGTCGCCGGGCTTCTTCAGCCACTTTGTGATAGTGCCTTCGACGATAGACTCTCCCATCTGAGGCATGATGATGTCTGTAGGCATGATTTCCTTCCATGCGCGCCCACGGTTCGAATCCTGGGGCGGACGCAAATTTCCATTATAGCGAGGGGGTTAGGAATTGCGGAAAGCGGCAAACGTTATCGACTGCGGGGCTAAAGCCAGTCGATACGGTCATTCTTACGTAGCCCAGAATGCTGGATGGAGCACTAAAGGGAAGACTGGATTTATTGACCGGCGCGGAGCGGGGAGAAGGTGAGGCGGCCGGCGGCGGCTTTTTTCGAGCTGCGTTTTTCCTCGCCGTAGATGAGGTCGGGACCGCCATCGGAAGTCGAAGAGGCCTCCGCCAAGGCCGCGGCGAGTCCCTTGTAGGAACGGCTGATTTCGAGGCCTTGCTGCAGCACAACCGGCTTTCCATGATCGATTGCGGGCGACACCGAGTGGAAGGCGTTCGGGATCTTCCAGAGCACCTTGCAATTCGTGGCGCTCTCGACATCCTCGTCGCTGAATCCCGGGATCTTCTTGTATCGGTTTAGAACGATGCGCAGGCGATCGCGTTCGCTGCCTTCTTCGAGGTAGCTGTGAATGCGTCCGACACTCCAGAGAGAAACCACGTCGGTTTGAGCGACGACGAGAACCGCGTTGGAGAGATCGGAGAGAAGGTGCGTTGTGGGATCGAGGCGGCTGGAGGCATCGACCACAACAAAACGATAGTGATTCACCAGCAGATCGAAGAGGCGGGCGAGTTCGCCGGGAGTCGGTTCGCTGGGATAGGGCTGCTGCGGTCCGGCCAGAAGCTGGAGACCTTCTTCGGCAGGCGTCATGAGGCCATCAAGCAGGGAGACATCGAGCCGGTGCAGGTTTTGCAGGGCGTCGAGCACGCCAAATTGCGGGCGCAGGTTGAGATGCAGTGCAGCATGGCCGATCGGGGCAAAATCAACCAGCACCACATCGCCATGCGATTGCTGCAGAGCCAGAGCGGTGTTGACGGCGGCGGTGGTACATCCGGCGCCCCCTTTGGCGCTCAGGAAGGTGAGTACTCGCGCTTTACCCGCAGTTCCCGGCGCACGGGTGCGCAGGGAAGAGAAACGTGTAAGAGCTTCGAGGAGAGTGTCGGAACCGGAGCCATCATCCAAATATTCGCTGGCGCCAGAACGCATGCTGGCGACAATGTTGGCGGGACGAGTCATCTCGCCATTGGCGAAGATGGCGATCTGCTGGGTGGTGGCGCGAATCAGTTCAATAGCGTGGATGGCGCGTTGCGGATCATGCGTCGGCACATCGACAATCACAACTTCGGCGCGGGATTCCTGTACTTCACGAATGATCGGATCGGTAGCGTTAGCGGGAAAACCTGCGTGGGCGAATACGACGCGTCCAAGGCGTGTTGCTTCCACGCGAGTCTGCAGCGCGGAGAGGTGATCCCGGTCCTCGGTCAGGAGCGCGACGGCGATCCCATGCATAGCAAGGTTCTCGCTGATTTCTCTCGGTGTCTGCATGTTAAAAAGAGAGCGAACCTCCCGCCAAGTGACCTAAGTAATGAAGCCTGGCCGGGCATGCTGTGGGGAGCAAAGCTCGGGAGCACATCTTCACAACGAGGGCTGCAAACTCCAGCTGATTTTTTTCGAGGCTCGACCGCCTCCAGTCCAGACATTGTAAGCGAAGATGTACGGATTGCAAAGCATTCAGCGAGCGAGAGGCGGCCTTTCCACGTCGAACTAAACCGCGGGGTTAATCCTCAGGCGAGCGGCTTGTCGCCAAGGGGGTGAGAGTGAAGCGCGGCGACTCGCGGAATCGAAAGAGCTGCGCCCGCCGATTCAGCAAGATACTCATAGCTTTCCAGGCGAACCGCAACTCCAATTTTGGTTTCAAGCGGGGCGGCGTTCGAGATCTGATTCGCCGCAGGCCCGACTACCCGGAGCACATGGCCACGGCAGCGCACCGGCATACCTTCACCCAGAGTGATTTCCGAGGGCATTCTTACCGTCAGTTCAATGGAAGCGCCTTCGGCGAGGGCGGCATCGGTAAGAAAGAAAACGCCGCGGGAACTGAGATCCTGGGTGAAACCGCGGCCCTCGACGCCGGTGGAGGGGTCGCGGAAGGAAATCGGAAGCAGATAGGAGAACCGTTGTCCAACGCGGCGTTCAATCCGAACTGTAGGAGCGTTCATGAGGGGGCCTCGCTACTTCGTACGGAGTCGCCGGGGGAAGCGCAGCAGCTACTTTAGCGCAGGTTCTGGCCAAAGAGAAGTTACAACTTAGTTACAGGGCGGATATGGCGCGGTGATCCTGTGGAAAACGAGTGGCAGCGCCCTTCCGCGATATAGTGTGCTCAGGATGATCGATGCATCATCCAATTCGACCGTGGCAGATTCCATTCCTTCCTCAGAAACGAGATCCCAGCCTCCAAGTAATGGCCAAGGACTGCGATGGCAGGCGGCCGGGCGCGCGCTGCGGCATCGCAACTTCCAGCTGTTCTTCAGCGGACAGCTGATTTCCTTGATTGGCACGTGGATGCAGACCGTGGCACAGTCGTGGCTGGTGTATCGACTGACCGGGTCGGGATTGCTGTTGGGAGCGGTGGGATTCGCCAGTCAAATTCCAGTGTTTCTAGTGGCGCCAGCCGGGGGGATCACGGCGGACCGGGCGAATCGGCAATACATCGTGGTAGCGACGCAGACGGCCTCGATGATCCTGGCGTTCATCCTGGCCGGACTCACGCTTACGAACCGCATCCATGTGTGGCACATCTTCGTGCTCGCGGCCCTTCTGGGAGTGGTGAATGCCTTCGATATCCCGGGGCGGCAGGCCTTTCTTGTGGACATGGTAGGCAAAGACGACCTGATGAATGCGATTGCGCTGAACTCATCGATGTTCAACGGGGCGCGCGTGATCGGGCCGGCGGTGGCGGGCGTGCTGGTGGCGCGGCTGGGAGAGGGCTGGTGTTTTTTTGCGAACGCGGTGAGCTACCTGGCGGTAATTGCGGGACTGCTGCTGATGAAAGTGGATGCGCGGCCGAGGGCATCGGCGAAAACGCCACCTCTGGAACATCTGAAGGAGGGATTTCAGTTTGTGCGGCGCGCCGCGCCGATTCGCGCGCTGCTGATCCTGTTAGGGCTGGTCAGCGTCACGGGAATGCCGTATGTGGTTTTGATGCCAATTTTTGCCGACAAGATTTTGCATCGAGGCGGGCAGGAGTTCGCGGCGTTGATCGGATCGCACGATTTGGGAGCGGTACGGCTGGGAATTCTGATGGGCGCTGCCGGGGTAGGAGCGTTGCTGGGAGCTTTAACTCTGGCGATGCGTTCGGGGGTCAAAGGACTGGGGCGCTGGGTTGCCGTGTGCTGCGCCGGTTTTGGGGTCAGCCTTGTTTTGTTCGCGTCCTCGAAATCGTTCTGGCTTTCGGTGTTGCTGTTACTTCCGGTGGGCTACTTCATCATGCTGCAGATGGCCGCTTCAAACACGCTGATTCAAGTGATGGTTCCCGACGAACTGCGCGGGCGGGCCATGGCGGTCTATTCGATGATGTTTATGGGGATGGCCCCGATCGGCGCGCTGCTGGGCGGCGCGCTGTCAGATCGGCTGGGCGCTCCTGTCACGGTCGCCATCGGAGGAATCGTGTCGGTAGCGGGCGCGTGGTGGTTCTGGATGCACTGGCCAAAGATCCGCGTGGAAGCTCGCAAGCTGATTGTGGCGCAGGCCATGGCGGGAGGCGAACCGGCGGAAGAAATGACGACGCCAATCCGCGAAGATCAATAACGAAGGGCAGCCAACGACCTGGCTGCCCCGGGTTCCGCTCGGAATCTACAGCGTGATGCTTACGGTCTCAGTTGTGGTTGCGCCATTCGCCGGGACGGTGAAAGGAGCAATGTTGGATTGGCTGCTGGTCCGACCTGCAACCGGTTCGACCACGATGGCGGTTCCATTTGTCGCTGTCGCCTGGTATCCATAAAGGACGCCAGCGCTAACGTCTTGCACCGTAATCTTGTCGGTGGTCGGCGAAGTCAAGAGCCATGAATAATCAATGGTAGCGGTGCATGTGTAGGTGGTTCCGCTGGATAAAGTGGCCACTCCGGCGCCTCGTTCGCTCGCATTAAATCCGGAAGCGTCGGTCACGTATACGTTCACAGTGCAATCGATTACGCCATTTTTTGGGATGCCGGATTTCGCGTTGATGGTGAACTTGAATACGAGGCTGCCGGTAGTTGCCGCTACTGGCGGCGCATCTGCCTGAAGGCCGGCGCTTAATGGTTCGAAAGCCCCAGTTGCGGGATCAAAGAAGCCAAGAACTCGGTGACTTTGTGGATTGGCGAGCTGGCCGAAGCTGAGGGTAGTGAACGCCAGCACGAGCGCAGCAAGGACGGCGAACTTTCGCATCTGCATTGGAATTGTCTCCTGGGGTAGGCTTCGGCCGTGGGGTAGCCCGCCAATGGCGGGCGATACTATATTGCGGACTGATCGCGCGGCAATAGCACGATAGTGCCAGCGCCAGCCGGTCTTGTTTAGAAGGGTCCATTGCGGTTGAGAGAAACACAAGGTCTCTCCACTTCGCATTCCTCCTTTGCGGGAGGAATGCTCCGGTCGAGATGACAGTGTTTATCGGGTCGAGATGAGAGTGTTCATCGGGTCGAGATGTACCGCCCGCTAACGGTAGGCGCCAGGCGGGAGGCCGGTGATGCGGATTCCGGCGTGACCCTTGTGGCGGATGTTGAGACCGATCAGAAGGGCCGTGATCTGCTCCACGATTCGGGAGTTTTCGAGCTTGCCCCCATCGATCGCCCGCACCCCGGGAATCTTCGCAGCTAGTTCCCGCGTGAGTTGCGAGGCGTCGGGATCATCGCTGCAGACAATCACGTCACAATCAAGAGGGGCGTCTCCGGCGAGGAGGTCAGCCGAAAGGTTGTGAAAAGCGGCGACCACGCTTACTTCTTTCGGAACGAGTTCGGCAGTTTGCTGGGCGGCTGAACCTTGCCAGACGCCGAGAGTGCGCGAGGCACGGCCGCCAATGCTGGCGGCAAGCGGAACGGTGGCGTCAATGAGGATGCTGCCGTCGGCGATTGCAGGTTTCAGTTGCTTCAGAGTGGGAGCTTGCGCTTCGAAGGGAATGGTCAGGATCAGGATATCGGCGGCGGCACAGGCGGCGCTATTCTCCATGCCGGATACGTTGGCAGCCGACACGGCCTTTTGTTGGACGAGTGCCGCGGCTTGTGCGGCGCGGTGCGGATCGCGTGAGCCGATAATGATGGTTTCGCCGGCGCGCGCCCAGCGGAGGGCCAATCCCATGCCGGCTGGACCGGTGCCGCCGATGATCGCGATGGGACGGACTGGCTTGTCGGTAGGATTCACGCGAACTCGGCCTCGAGCGAATGTTCGAGCGTAAAATCCTCCAGCGGGTGTCTGATGTGAATGCGCGAATAAGTGGTGTTGCGCTCGGCTGGAATACGCCCGAGTTCCAGAATCATCGTCTGGAAATCCTCGGGGCTGGTGTACTGGCCGGCAGTAGCTCCGGCTTCGCGGGAAATATTTTCTTCCATCAGCGTGCCGCCGAAATCGTTGGCTCCGGCGTGCAGGCAGAACTGCGAAAGCCGGCGGTTCAGCTTCACCCACGAGACTTGAATGTTGTTGATCGAACCTGCGAGCAGAATGCGGGCCAGAGCATGCACCTTCAAGTGCTCCGTAAACGTGGGACCGGAGCGGGCGAGTCCTTGATGGAAAAGCAGCGTGTTCTGATGGACGAAGCCGAGGGGGACGAATTCGGTGAAGCCTCCGGTTTCGGACTGGATCCCGCGCAACAGGCGCATCTGGCGTACCCAGTGCGCGGGAGTCTCAGCGTGGCCGTACATGAGAGTGGAGGTGGTCCGAATGCCGCAGCGGTGAGCAGTGCGGATGACTTCGATCCACTGCGCGGTAGTGAGTTTGTTGGCGGATAGGATGTGGCGGATTTCGTCGTCGAGAATTTCGGCGGCGGTTCCGGGCAGCGTGCCCAGGCCATTGTCGCGCAGCATGGAAAGATATTCGGCGAGCGGCATGCCGGTGAGTTCCACGCCGTAGACGATTTCCATCGGCGAGAAGGCGTGGATGTGCATGCCGGGAACGGCGGACTTCACGGCGCGGAGAATGTCGCGGTAGTAGAACTTGGGGAGGCCGTGCGGCAAGCCGCCCTGGATGCAGACTTCAGTGGCTCCGAGTTGCCAAGCCTCTGCCGCCTTGCGGGCCATGTCGTCGAGAGAATGAAAGTAAGCGTCGGCTTCACGCGGACCACGGCTGAAGGCGCAGAATTTGCATCCCACGAAACAGATGTTGGTGAAATTGATATTGCGGTTGACTACATAAGTGACGATATTGCCGACGAGATCCCGGCGCAGCGAGTTTGCTGCGACGAGCAGGCCAAGGAGATCATCGCCTTCGGCGTTGGCGAGAGCGTAACACTCATCGAGAGAAAGATTGCCGCCATCCTGATCGCAGAAGACCTTCTCCAGACTTCTGCGAATTGCGACGGTTACGTGCGGGGCGACTTCAGACCATTCGAGCGAGGGGAAACTTTCCAGTTCTTTGAGCGCAGGTACGCGAGGCATGCCACTCTCCGTGCAGGCGCCTGCCACTCCGAGAAGAAGCAAGCTGCCCTCGTACAGTGTAGCGGAATTACCGGAATAAGTCGTTCGCTGCCGGGCGCAGCAGTTCATGGATACCGCCCGTTCCTGTCTGGTAACGGAACCCGCGAATAATGCACGCGGGAGCGCGATTGAGCTTGCCGCAGACGAGTCCGGCGGCGCATGCGAGTTCGTCGGCGACGGCTTCAACACTGGCTTTCAGCTTGTAGCTGTGAGGATCGCGTCGGCCGCGGTCATCGCGCAGCGGCTTCATCCCGGCAATGCCGATGGCGAATTCTGTGAGGCCTTCGCGCCAGGGGCGGCCGAAGCTGTCGGTGATGATCACGGGAATCGAGAGGCCAGTGTGTTTCTTGATTTCACGGTAAAGATTGGCGGCGGAGCGATCGGGATCTTTGGGTAAGAGGACGGCATGCTGGCCTCCATCTACATTGGAAACATCGATGCCGCTGTTGGCGCAGAGAAAGCCGTGTTGAGTTTCAGTGATAAGAACGCCATTTTTGCAGCGGATGATGGAGCGGCTTTCGCGAAGGGCGAGTTCGATGACTCGGGCGTCGAGGTCGTATTGTTCTGCCCAGGAAATTGATTTGGAGGAGGGTTCGATGGTGGTCAGATCGACGAGTTGGCCTTCGGCCTTGGAAACGATTTTGTGCTTAACGACAAGGACGTCCCCAGGTTGCAGAGGGAGTTGAGTGCGATGCAAGGATGCGAGAAGGATTGTGGGGATCGAGTCGCCGGGGTGGATCTCGTTGCTGACGGGAACGGGAATGATACGGAGGTCTGAGGTTGCTGCCAGCCCGGATTTCTTTCGACCCCTCGCGGCTGGTTGCTTTTGACCGCTTATCCCGCGGCTTACGCCGTGGGCTACAATTTTTCGCCGCTTCACGGCTTTCTTTCGTTCACCACTCGTGCTCATGCGTTTTCATATTACGCGTGCGGGTGGTTTGCGGTTAAATCGGATGATTCTACGGCTGAGAATCGTTCTCGATGGGCGAGGTGCCAGTTGCCACGCGGGCGGTTAACCGACGGGCTAGACGCTGGGAGCGAGTGTCTCCAGGAAGTGAAATGAGTTGTTGCAGGTCGGCGGGATTGTCCACGTCTACGGCTATGCTCGGGAATTCCAATACAACACAGGGTTTGCCGGTAGCTTGAGCCGCCGCTTGATGCGGCTCGAAGCTGTCGTTTCCGAAGCGCAGGGAAAACAAATCCGCAGGCCTGCGGAATGCGGCGTTGGTGCCACGTCGATCGCCCGCAGGAACCAGAACGCTTCCCTGCTTCGGGGCACGTCGCAGGATTTCTTCCAATTCCGACGTTTGGATCAAGGGAATGTCGGCCGGGATCACCAAGGTCCAACTGATCCCGCGCTCGACACACAAGCGAGTGGCCATTTCGATGGCGCCCGTTTCTCCTGGATTTTCGGGATCAGCGATGACTTCGAATTGATATTCCGTGGCGAGCTGCACAGCGTAGGGATCGCTCGTGACCACGGCAATCGGCGGACGATCTTTCCATTCATGCAGCGCGGTCAAGACGTCGTAGAGCATCGCTTGCGCAAGCTTTGTGCGCGAGGGCTGATCGAGAACAGTCGCGAGACGCTGCTTCGCGGCCGATGAATTTTTGACAGGAATCAGGATCACGGCTGGCTTACACGCCGAAATGCAGCGGAAGATTCGTCTTTCAGCATGCCGGGAAGAACCAACGTCAGAGCCTCTCGGGCTAACGCTGCCTTATCGTCCGCGCTGCGCATGATGGTCTGGGTGCACTGCACGCGCAGGCCGCCTTGGCGCAGAGCGTCGGCGGCGCGGGCATCGCGTGTGTCGCAGATAAGAATGTCGAGGAAGTCGTGATAGGCCTGCGCGACTCCGGCGATGGAGGAAGGCAGTCCTTGCGCGGCCATGAGAATTCCCGCAGGACCGGCCACGGGAGCATTGCCGACAATCGGGCTGATGGCGGCGATCTTTCCACGGGCACTTAGTAAAGCTTGATGAATGCCGGGGACAGCAAGAATTGGGGCGATACTTGTAACAGGGTTGCTGGGGGCGATGAGCACGGCGTCGGCAGAGCGGATGGCATCAATTACCCCTGGAGCGGGTTCGGCATCGGATGCGCCGGCGAAGCGTACTGAGTTGACCGGGTCCTGATACCAGCGTTGCACGAAATATTCTTCGAAGCTCAACTCTCCTGCAGGAGTGTCGACGCGGGTTTCCACTCGCGAATTGCTCATGGGGAGAATGCGCGCCTTTACGCCCAATTTTCCACAAATGATCGAGGTAGCTTCCGAAAGCGTTTTGCCCTCGGCCAGCAGACGCGAGCGCAGCAGGTGCACGGCAAGATCGCGATCGCCGGTGTGGAACCAAGTGGGCTCGCCCAGTTGTCCCATGGCCTGCAGGCAGAGAAAGGTATCGCCTTTCACGCCCCAGCCGCGCTCGCGGCTGAGCATTCCGGAGAGGACGTAGGTGATCGAGTCGATGTCGGGAGAGACGTAAAGGCCCCACCAGAGCAGGTCGTCGCCGGTGTTGACGACAATGGTCAATTCTTCGGCGGGCATGACTTGACGCAGGCCGTCCACGAACTTTGCGCCACCTGTGCCGCCACTGAGAACGCAGATCATGCCGCGCGCTCCATCTTGGCGAGGCCGTCGCGGTCCATGGCGGCTCGTAGTCGATCCGCGAGCAGGCCGCTTTTCGAGAGCACGGCGGGCACGAATTCCGGATAAATCGGCAAGCGCTGGCGCAGTTCAAATCCCTTGGATTCGGTGCGCAGGCGAAGCTGTTCGAGGTGCGGCCAGGGCCTTTCCGGATTGATGTAGTCGGGCGTCAGCGGAGAAACTCCTCCCCAGTCATTGATGCCGGCATCCAGCAACCCTTCATAATAGGGCGCATTGAGATTAGGCGGCGCCTGAATATTCACGTTAGGGAGTAACAAGCGAGCTACCGCTATGGTGCGCAGCATCTCGCGCTGGCTGGGCTCAGGCCAGTGGGCCATGGGAATTTCCGGTTTGACCCGGAAGTTCTGCACGATGACTTCCTGGATGTGTCCGTAGCGATCATGCAGTTCGCGGATCGCGAGGAGCGTGTCGACCCGGTCTTCGGGAGATTCGCCGATTCCGATCAGCAGGCCGGTGGTGAAGGGAACCTGCTGTTTTCCGGCTTCTGCCATGGTACGAAGGCGCTTGGCGGGCAGCTTGTCGGGAGCATTGTCGTGGGCAGCCCCGGGGGCGAGCAGAGATTTGTTGGTGGTCTCGAGCATCAGGCCCATGCTGGGCGAGACGGCGGCCAGGCGGGCGACCCACTCCGCGCTGAGCAAACCGGGATTGGGGTGAGGTAGCAATGTGGTTTCGCGAAGGACGAGCTCACACATGGCTTCCAGATAATGGAGCGTGGATTTGTATCCGAGTTGGCGAAGCGTCTCGCGCATTTCGGGGAACAGTAGTTCTGGTTTATCTCCCAGGCTGAAGAGGGCTTCCGTGCAGCCGAGCCTTTCGCCGGCTCGGGCTACATATAGAACCTCGTCGGGCGTCATGGTATGTGCACCGGGCTCGCCGGGGTCGCGGCGGAAGGTGCAGTATCCGCAATAATCGCGGCAGAGGTTCGTGAGCGGGATAAAGACTTTACGGGAATACGTGATGGCGCCGGGCCTGAAGCGCTCTCTGGCCTCGCGAGCCGCGGCCAGCAGGTCCGGAAGCTCTTCCTCCGAGCAGCGAATCAGGCGTCGAGCCGTCTCGCGAGAAATCGGCTCGCCGGGATGAATGCTCTGCTCGAAAAGCGCGCTGTTGACCATGGCTCCCTTAGACCGGTCTTCCGGACATTCCCACTTCTGGATTGGATGATACAACTGCCTGGCGTGGTAATGTAGGCGGTTGCTTCGCTGGTTTCTTCCGTGGCGGGATTCCGGTTGCTGACACGCGCCGCGCTCGCGGGGCGGGAATGCGCCTGCCCTACAGAAATATGACCTTGAGTTCTGCTGAATTTCGACGAGCCATGGGGCGCTTCGCCACCGGGGTCACGATTGTCACTCTGGACCTGGATGGCGAGGTGCATGGAATGACCGCCAACGCGTTTGCTTCCGTGTCGCTGGATCCGCTGCTGGTGCTGGTCTGCGTGGATCACTCGACGCGCACGCATGCGCATCTGCACGCGAAGAAACGGTTTGGGGTGAATGTGCTCTGCGATGATCAGAGGGCGATTTCGGAGTACTATGCGCGGCCAGAGCGGACGCACGAGCGGGCAGAGGCTGAGGCTGGAGCCAGGTTCGACCGCACCAGGCATGGAACGCCGATGCTCCATGGGGCGCTGGCATACCTGGAGTGCCGGCTTCATTCGGCGCAGGATGCCGGGGATCACACGATTTTTATCGCAGAAGTTGAGGACGTGGTGGTACATGAGGGCGAGCCGTTAATCTTTTTTCACGGCAAGTACCGGAAACTGGGAGAGGACGTTTCGAAATAAGCGAGTACAGTGGCGAGTGCCACTTTTCATCGCGAACAACATCTAATTTGTGGCCGAACAATCGTAGAGATGGAGTCTGAATCATGGTCGAGAAGACTGCAGAGAAGATTACGAAGAATGAGTCGGAGTGGAAGAAGCAGCTTACGCCGGAGCAGTATCACGTGACGCGGGAGGCTGGGACCGAATGCGCCTTCACTGGTGCGTACTGGAATAACCACGAGGCGGGGATGTATCACTGTGTGTGCTGCGGGGCTCCGCTGTTTGATTCGCAGACGAAGTTTAATTCGGGCACGGGATGGCCGAGTTTCTATAAGCCCACTGAAGATGGTGGGGTGGTGGAACATCGCGACTCGAGCTATGGGATGGTACGGACCGAGGTCCGATGCGCGAAATGCGATGCGCACCTGGGACATGTGTTCGAGGATGGGCCGGCGCCGACAGGACTGCGGTATTGCATGAATTCGGCGGCTTTGGATTTCAAGCCGACGGAAAAGAAATAAGTACCGCGAAGCTTACTAACCGAGCATCGTTGCGGACGCTTCGCTAAGGGTCGGGGGGCGAAGGCGTTCTCCCCTACCCGAACTACGCGGCCATAAAGTCCAAGGCTCGGGCTATGTAGGGCTTGAGCTGCTTGCGGTGGACTACTGCATCCAGCATGCCGTGCTCTAACAGAAATTCGCTACGTTGAAAGCCTGCCGGCAGCTTTTGGCGGATAGTCTGCTCGATCACACGTGGTCCCGCGAAGCCGATGAGCGCTCCGGGTTCGGCGATGTTCAAATCTCCCAGCATGGCGAACGATGCGGTCACGCCTCCGGTCGTGGGGTCGGTCAGCAGCGAAATGTAAGGCACTTTGGCCTGGTCCAGTTTGGCGAGCGCTGCGGAAATCTTTGCCAATTGCATCAGGCTAATGACGCCTTCCATCATGCGAGCTCCACCTGAGGCGGAAACAATGATTAGAGGAGTGCGGGTATCTGCGGCGCGCTCGACTGCCCGCGCGATCGCCTCACCTACAACCGCGCCCATGCTTCCGCCGATGAATGCGTACTCCATCACGCTGGCGATGACTGGTTTGCCGAGCAGCTTGCCCTGGGAATTGATGACCGCGTCTTTCAGGCCGGTATCGTGCTGCGCCTGCTTGAGCCGCGAGGAATAGGGCTTCAGATCGACAAACTTGAGAGGGTCGGTGGACGACAGGTTTGCGTCGAAAACTTCGTATTTGTTGTCATCGAGCAGTTGGGAGAGGCGGGTTCGGGCGTCGATCCGGAAGTGCTTTTCGCACTTCGGGCAGACGTTCATGTTCTCTTCGAGATCCTTTTTCCAGATAATCTGCCGGCAGCTTTCACACTTCACCCACAAGCCTTCGGTGCGGACTTTCTTTTCGCCCGAAGTGTCCAGTTCGCCGGATTCGCGTTTAAACCAAGCCATAAAAGGCAGTTCTCAGTTCCCGGTTCTCAGTTCTCAGTTAAAACCATATTCGCCGTTTTTCTGAGGACTGGGAATTGGGACGTGAGAATTAGTACTCGATTCCCTTCTGCGCCATGACGCCTTTCTCGTAGGCGTGCTTGACCTGGCGCATTTCGGTGACCGTGTCAGCGAACTCGACAATTGTGGGGTGCGCGTTACGTCCCGTCAAGATGACGTGGACCATCTCCGGTTTTCCTTTCAGGGTCTCGATCACTTTGGCCGGGTCCAGCATGCCGTAGCTGATAGCATAGTTGATCTCGTCCAGGATCACTAAATCCCAATTTCCAGAGTGGATCGCATTGCTTGCCTCGGTCCAGGCATCCTCTACCATCCGAACATCTTCGGGGTCGGGCTTTTCCGTGCCTACCTTTACGAACCCGCGGCCCATCTGCTTCATCACGAACTTGTCGCCAAACACCTTCACCGCATCGAGTTCGCCGTAGTGCCAGGAGCCCTTGAGAAATTGCAGCATCAGCACGCGCATGCCTTGGCCCACCGCGCGCAGAGCGGTACCCATGGCGGCGGTCGTCTTGCCTTTCCCCGGGCCGGTGTTGACGATGATGAGTCCGCGGCGAATCTCAGCCATGGTGTTGTTCGATCTTTGATTCTACTTGAATGCGCCGCTCGAAAATTCCTGATCAGCGCCTCTGAATCAGAATGAGACGACGCGAGATAGACGCCCCAACGCATTGTGTTTACCTCGAGTCATAGGTTAACGATACGTTCCTCGAACTTATGGCATCCTTATTGACAATGTTTGCAGGGGAACGTTGGATCGGCGAACTTTTTTACGGAACTGTTGCATCCAACATTACGTAGCTCGGGCCAGGCAGATCTCTGTTCCCCTCGCTGTCTCGGAGGTCTCATCGTGTTCAACAAGTGTTTGGTGTTGATGTTAGCCCTGCTCCTGGTTCTCCCTGCGATGGCCGCCCAGCATGTCGCGGTGCATCCGAGGCCGGCGATGACCGCATCGGAAGAGGATACGATCAAAGAGATCGTCGACATGGAACGGCAAGCCAAGGAAGCAAGCCTCAATCGTGACGCGGATTTTTCTGCCCGGACCCTGGCTGACGACTATGTTGCCATCACGCCTTTGGGACAAGTCACGACCAAGCAGGACAGCTTATCGGCGCGCAAGAGCGGACAGCTGCGGTACGATTCGATCAACATCAGCGACATGGTCGTCCGGGTTTATGGCGACACGGCAGTGGTCACGGCGCGCGCCGACGTGAGGGGACACCAACTCGGCGAGGACTTCAGTGGACCCTATCGTTATACGCGAGTGTGGGTGCGGCGCGCGGGACACTGGCAGACGGTAAGCTATCAGGCGACCGTGACGCAGTAAGAAAGTTTGAGAATTCTGATTGTTGATGGTTGAATTGAGCTCCCTGCCTCGATAAATTGCCATCATGCTCAACAACGTGATTGCCTCCTCACGGTCCTGGTTTCTCGTTGGGTTCGTTGCAACATCGCTCTGCCTCGCGCTCGGCCAGGAGCGGGATCAGCAGATTTCTTCCGAAAAGCGGTCGCAAATTGAGGCGGCCGTGTCGAATTTTATGGCCTCGACCCACGTCCCCGGAGTTTCGATCGCGGTTGTGGAAGACAGAAAATACGAATGGGGACAGGGATTCGGGTTAGCCGATCTGGAAAACAATGTGCCGGCCAGCGAGCACACATTGTTCCGCCTGGGATCGATCTCCAAGCCGCTCACAGCGACGGGAGCGATGGAATTATGGGAGCGCGGGCAACTCGATCTCGACGCGCCCGTGCAGAAATACTGCCCGGGATTTCCACAAAAACCCTGGCCGATGACGACGCGGCAGGTCATGGAACATCTTGCGGGAATTCGCCACTATAAGTCCGAATCCCAGGATGACCCGGAAATCGGCAACACAAAGCATTTCGACGATCCGATTCAGGCGGGGCTCGACTTTTTCAAAAATGACCCTCTGGTTTCTGAGCCTGGCAAGCAATTTCACTATTCGACCCAAGGTTACACGCTGGTGGGCTGCGTCATGCAGGGAGCTTCGGGAGCGAAATACGTGAATTTCATGCGGCAGAACGTGTTTCTCCCGGCGGGCATGGAGCACACCGTTGCCGATAATCGTTTCGCCATCATTCCCTACCGCACGCGTTTCTACCGGAAAACGGAGTCCGGGACGGTGGAGAACTCAGACTTCCTCGACTCGAGCTACAAAATTCCAGGCGGAGGATGGCTGTCGTCAGCGGAGGATATGGCTCGGTTTGAGATCGCGATTCTCGACGACAAATTGATCAAACGAGCGACACGCGACGTAATGTGGACGCCGGGGAAGCCTTCTGAAGGGAAGGCGAACGGATATGCCCTGGGCTGGGGAACATTTATGGAAGATGGTGTTCTCTATGTCGGTCATAGCGGGGGACAGCAGGGCACGAGCACGGACTTCCTGATCGCTCCAGAGAAACGCGCTGGGGTCGTTGTGCTCACGAATATGGAAGACATCAATCCTAATGAACTCGGCAAAGCGATTTTGAAGATACTGCTCGGGTCTGCGACGGGAACCCAACCGAAGCATTGAGGGATTTTCAGCCAGCAGTTCTCAATGCCCAGTGTGATAAGGGTGGCCTTTGAGAATGGTAAAAGCCCGATAGAGTTGTTCCAGCAGCACTACGCGGGCCAGTTCATGGGGCAGGGTCATCTTTCCGAGTGAGATAACCTGCTGGGCCGACGATTTTGTGGTTTCGCTGAAGCCATCGGCTCCGCCGATCGCAAAGGCGAGGGGCAGGGGATTGCGGTCCTGATAATCGCCTAGAAATTTGGCGAACTGCTCGGAGGAAAACTCCTTCCCTGATGAGTCGAGCAGAACCAGCCAGGATTTACTTCCGCTCTTCGTGCGAGTTCCGTGACCGCAAGCTTCCAGCAACGCGACTTCGTCACGAAGGGAGATACCTTCCGCCGGAGAGTGGCGCGCGATCCGTTTCAGATAGTCTTCCGTCAGCGCTTGAATTGCAGCATCTTTCGTTCTGCCGATCCAATAGATTTTGATTTTCACTGGAAGCAGCGCGGGCTAGGCCGTTCTTCTTGCCCGCTTTTTGGGAACTGAGGTTTGGACCTCAGTCTTACGTTTCCGTGCAGCGGTTTTCAGGTCAGACGGTTGCAGCTTTTTAGCCGTCTTCCATAGGCGCTCCAGATCGTAGAACTTGCGCGCCTTTTCGGAAAAGACGTGCACCACAAAATCGACGTAGTCGATCAGCACCCACTCGGCCTGGTTGTAACCTTCGACATGAGTCGGCCGCAGGCCTGCGCCTTTCAGACGCAATTCGACTTCATCGGCGATGGCCTGGATCTGCCGCGGGTTCGTGCCGCTGCAAAGCACGAAATAGTCGGTGAAGGCTCCTGAGCCTTTTTCCATTTCGAGGATGCTGAGTTCTTCGGCCTTCTTATCGAGACAGGCTTGAATGGCGGCGGAGACTTGCTTCTTCAAATCACTCTTCTTCATGCAGTGGTGGGATAGTTGCTCCTTCTTGCGTATTTCATTGTAAATGAGGTTCAGCGGCAATCCGCAGTGGGCGCAGGTAATTACTTCTCGGACTTCGCGGCCTCGGCAGCCGCATGCTTTCTTAAGGCGGCCATGGTAGCACCGGAGGGGTCTTTGCGCTTGCTGTTCTTGTTCCGCCGTTTGGGTTTGGTCACGTAGTGATTCTTAGCCATGGATCTCCGTTAAATTGGCGGTTCGGGTCGCCTGCCCTGGGTGATTCAGTACGAGTTTGAAACGGGTGAGACTGTTCCATCATAACTGATGAGCTGCCGCAAGGATTACTTGTACAGGCCCATTTTGCGGATGTATTCCGCCACGGGCGGATCGAGGAACCGGCCGAGAGGCCTTCCCGCAGCCGCGGCTTCCCGGATAGCGGTAGCCGAGGCCGGTTGGTGGAGATCCTCCAACAGGTGAATCGTCACTCCCGGCAACACAAGGTCGCCATGCGCGGGTTGCTTATGGAAGGGCTTCGTGACCTCCGTCCTGGGTCGAAGGCTCGGGGGCAACGCGTTCGCGACGTCGGCCAGGGAATATCCGGGGCGACCAGCTACGATGAACGCGCATTCCCGGAACAATGCTTCTGCCTGATGCCATTGGGCGACCTCGGAAAAGGCGTCCATTCCAATCAGCAGGAAAAGCGTATCGGCGGGTTTGAATGACCTTTTCAGGCGGCGGATGGTATCGATCGTGTAGTTCGGTTTGGCCGATCGCTGTTTTGGCGCATTGCCGTTTTCCTCAGGAGCTTCCAGCAGAGACGGAACGAATGCTTTCTCATTTTGAGTCGCCAGCGCCAGCATCGCGAAACGATGGACAAATGCGGAAAGCGGTTGTTTTTGTTTATGAGGCGGAATATTGGCAGCCACGAAGTGAATTTTGTGCAGCTTGCATTGCTCCATCGCGGTCCGAGCCAATGCGAGGTGTCCACGATGGACAGGGTCGAAGGTTCCGCCGAAAAGGCCGATATTCATGGAGTTTCTTGCTCCGGGGTAGTGTCCAGAATTAATCAGAAACTTGCAAGCCGCTGGCTTTGATTCGCTCACCCCATGTCCGAATAACCGCCAGTTAGTGTCCAAATGGACAAGTGCAGGCTTGTGCCGCCACTGATGAACGGCTTCGCGGGAAGAATGAACTCCTGTAACGTATCGGGTTTTCCACTTTAGCACTAGCATAGTGTCATGCGGGTAACCCTCCCCCTACTTCGCATACCACCCGCTCGTGCGCCAATTTTGCGCTACGGCGTTGCGGTGCTCAGCACCGCGCTCGCACTTATCCCCACAATCTTGCTCGCGGATGTCTCAGAGAGCCGTCTCGCTCTGTTTGCCGTGGCCGTGATGGTGAGCGCGTGGTATGGCGGGTGGAAGCCCGGCGTAGTAGCCACAGCCTTCGCACTTACGGTCAGCTCTTATTTCCTGCTTTCCGGAAATCACACGCCAAGCCAGTTTCGCGACGCGATTATTCGGCTTTCGGTCTTCTTTTTCGTGGCGATGCTGATCTGCTGGCTGAATGCGGCCCTGCGGTCGTCCCAGGAAAACCTGCGCCGCTCCGAACTTAATTTTCGCTCGCTGGTGACGAATGCACCTTATGCCATTTGCCGCTGCGACTCCACCGGCAAACTGCTCGATGTCAACCCTGCATTCACCGAGCTATTGGGATATTCCTCCGCGGAGCACCTGATCGGGAAACACGTCTACGATCTTTATCCGGATACCGAGCAGTGGTTCGAACTGGCGGACTTGATGCGGGCTTCGAAACCGTTCAAGGGACTTACCGCCGAATGGAAACGGAGCGATGGCAGTACGACAGGCGTGCGAGTTTCGGGCCGATCCGTGTCGAACGGTCGAGCTGAAGGGGTGGTTTTCGAGTTGTTTGCTGAGGATGTGACGGAGCGCCGTGCGCTTGAGCAGCAACTTCGACAATCGCAGAAGATGGAAGCTGTAGGCCGGCTTGCCGGCGGGATCGCGCATGACTTCAATAATCTGCTCATGGTGATCTCCGGGTACTCCGAGTTCCTGCTCGAGCGCTTGGGCGGCCAGCCTGAATTGCGAGCGCCAGCGCAGGAGATCGCCAGCGCCTCGGAACGGGCTTCCTCTCTGACTCGCCAGTTGCTGGCCTTCAGCCGCAAGCAGATGCTGGCGCCGAAGGTCGTCGACCTGAACAGCATCGTGACCGAAAACCTCAAGATGCTGACCCGGATGATCGGGGAAGACATTGATCTGGTGATGAATCCCGCCAGGAATCTGTGGCCGGTGCGAGCCGATGCCGGGCAGATCGAGCAGGTGATTATGAACCTCGCGGTGAACGCCCGCGACGCAATGCCGAGCGGCGGCAAGCTCACCATCGAGACGTCTAATGCGACGCTGGATGAGGAGTACGCGCGCTTCCGCGCTCCTCTTCGCCCCGGCGATTACGTGATGCTGACCTTGAGCGACACCGGAGCGGGGATGGACGCGGATACCCAGTCACACATCTTCGAACCGTTCTTTACGACCAAGGGAACCAAAGGGACGGGGCTTGGGCTATCTACCGTGTATGGCATCATCAAGCAAAGCGGCGGCTACATCTGGGTGCAGAGCGAACCGGGCAAGGGAAGCACTTTTCAGATTTATCTACCTCGGGTAGCGGCGGTCGGCGAAGGGATCGCGCCTGCTGCGATAATCCCGGCAGACACCCGCGCTGTGGAGCCGGGAACGGAAACCATTCTTCTGGTGGAAGACGAAGCTAACCTGCGTTATCTGGCGCGGCAGTACCTGGAAAAACAGGGCTACAAGGTGGTAGAGGCGGCGGATGGCGCGGTGGCTATGCAGATCGCCGTAGCGCACGAAGGCACGATTCACCTGCTCTTGACTGACGTCATCATGCCGGGAATGAATGGCCGCGAACTGGCCCAGCGGCTTTCAGAGATCCGCCCGAATATCAAGATTCTGTATATGTCGGGCTACACGGAAAACGTCGTTGGACACAATGGCACGCTCGATGCGGGCGTGCGCTTGCTCCAGAAGCCCTTTAATCTTCGCGATCTCAAAAGCAAGGTACGCGAAGTGCTCGACGCCACTACCGTCACACAGGAGGCCGAAATGCCATCATTTTCTTCCACACCGCGCCGAGCGGTCTCGCGTACCGTGCCGCCGACTCGGGCGCAACGATTCCAACTTCACCTGCCCCTGCGGTATCGGCGGCTTGGGGAAAACCAGTGGCACGTAGGAACCACAGAAAACATCAGCCGCTCGGGCATGCTGTTCAAGGGCGACGAGGCGCTGCAGCCGGCTTCGCAGTTGGAAATCAGCCTGGTGCTGCCGGCGGAGATCGCGGGGTTGTCGGCAACAGAGGTGGTATGCCGCGGGGAGGTGGTCCGCACCGTTAACCCGGAGAGTGAAACCATGAGCCCGGCTTTGGCGGCCCGCATTTTGCAGTATCACTTCCAGCATGGGCCGTTGCCGGCGGCGTAAAGGCGGCAGACCGGACGTACCCTCTTGTTAGAACCAGCCGGAAGGGGCATCCCAAGGTTTGTTCGACGCAGTCAGCAAGGGGCGGCCTGATGAAGGCTGCCCTTTTGTTTTCCAGAGATTTCTGGAATTTGTCATTCTGAGTGAAGCGAAGAATCTCTACCTTCGTCGATATTCTCTTGGCGGCGGGGCGCGGACTCGAGCTCGCGCAGCTTCTGGATCTCTTTTGCGATAGCGTACTTCAGCTCTTCGATCCCTTTACCCGTGACTGCCGAGATTTCGTAGAGCTTCCATTTCTTCTTGCGCGCAAATTTCTTGAGTGCGGCGAGCCTGTCCTGGTTGGCAACATCAATTTTCGATGCGACCATGATCATTGGCTTGTCTTCCAGATGCGCGCCGAAACTGCCCAACTCCCCCATAATCACTTCGACATCTTTCACCACGTCGGGGCGACCGCTGCTGTCGGAAACATCCACCAGTTGGACGAGAAGCCGCGTGCGCTCGATATGCCTCAAGAATTGCGTGCCCAGGCCGGCGCCGGTATGAGCGCCTTCGATCAGGCCGGGGATATCGGCGACCAAGAAGCTGACCTCGTCCTTGGCTTCGCCCACCATGACGACGCCGAGGTTCGGCTCCAGCGTGGTAAAGGGATAATCGGCGATCTTGGGGCGCGCCGCGGAAATTCTCGAAATCAAGGTGGACTTGCCGACATTGGGATATCCCACCAATCCGACGTCGGCTAAGAGCTTGAGTTCGAGCCGGTAGGTGCGCTCCTCTCCGGGGCGTCCGGCCTCGTGCTCGCGAGGAGCCTGATGGACCGAGGTGGCGAAGCGGGCATTTCCGCGGCCGCCACGGCCGCCACGGGCGATCACGAGGCGCTGGTCGGGTTGCGAGAAGTCGAAGACCTTGTCGCCGGTCTCGTCGTCATAAACGATCGTTCCTACTGGAACCTTCAGCATTACGTCACCGCCGTCGCGTCCAGTTTTGTTGGCGCCTTCGCCGTGGCGGCCGCGCTCGGCTTTGTACTCGGGATTGAAGCGGAAATGCACGAGCGTATTGTGGCGCTCGCTGGATTCCATCACCACGTCGCCGCCCTTGCCGCCATCGCCACCCGAGGGTCCGCCGCGGGGAACAAATTTCTCACGGCGGAAGGCCATGCAGCCGTTGCCGCCATCTCCCGCTTTCACGCGAATTTTGGCTTCATCGATGAACATCGGTTGCCTGGAAGGGTAAGGCCTCGCTTCGTGTACCTCAGTGTTCTTGGTGGTTCAAGATCTTCAACCACAAAGAGCACGAAGGGACAGGAAACAAAAAATCGCCCCGGCTGCGAAGCCGAGGCTGTGCATATAAAACTTTCGCGGGCGAGGGCGCCCGCGCCACATTACTTCGCTTCGACCGGTTCGATCATCACGAACTTGCCCATCGAGCCTTTGTCCATGAACTTGATGCGGCCGGTGATCTTCGCGAAAAGGGTATCGTCTTTGCCGCGACCTACATTCAGCCCCGGTTTCACGCGCGTCCCGCGCTGCCGGACGATGATGGTCCCGCCGGGCACGAGTTGCCCGCCAAATGCCTTGAATCCCAACCGCTGCGAATTCGAATCGCGGCCATTTCGTGAAGTGCCTTGTCCTTTTTTGTGTGCCATGAACCTCAGTTCCCCGTGGCCAGTTGCCAGTTCTTAGTAAACTCGTGTGGCTACGGGCGACTCGCCCGTGCGGTTTTCTACTTCTTCTTCCCTGTCGACTTCTTCGCTGCCTTCTTGGGAGCGGCCTTCTTCTTGGCCGATCCCTTTGCCGCCTTTGCCTGGACTGCGCCTGCCTCTTCGGTCTCAGCCTTCACTTTCTTAGGCTTCGCGACCGTTTTGGGCCGGTCGGGAGCTTTGAAGCTCTGACCGTTGGACGCGATCTCGGTGATGCGCACGGCAGTGAATGCCTGCCGATGCCCGCGGAGCTTCTTGTATTGCTTCTTGCGTTTGTAGTGAAAGACAAGGACTTTTGCTCCGCGGCCTTGTTCGACGACCTCGCCTAGAACGCGCGCATCGCCCTGTTTGGAAACTTGGCCGTCTTCGCTTGAAACAGCCAGCACAGGAAACTCCACCTGGCCGTCGGTGCCGTTCAGTTTCTCGACTCGAATCACATCGCCCGGCGCGACCCGGTACTGCTTTCCACCTGCGCGGATGACCGCGTACATGCGTCTGCCTCCAAATGAATGTCTCGAATCAGCCTGAGAACGACAGCCGGCGCGCACACTCGCACAACGGCGATTCGCTGATTTTTACCGATCTTTGCTTGCTGTGTTTTCCGCCTCGGCGCTTCAGCAGCCAAGGCAGGCCTCCCAGAACGGGTCGGCAAGTACAGGCAAACCTGATTATTCTATCGTGCGGTCGGAAGTCGGTCAACAATATGGCGAAATTTGCCGCGGCTGTCCGCGATTACCAACGGGAATGAAGACCCATTTTCCCGCAAAATCATGTGAATCGCGAGACCCGTGGCTCGATTGAAGATGGGTTTTGTGCTTTGTTGGGCTATATGCGAGAATCTGGCCGAAATTTGGAGGACACCAAAAGATGAAGCGTCTCCTTACGGTTTCTCTCTTCGTGCTTGCCTTGACCTTGGCGGGTGCGGCTCAACCTAAGAAGTCACCGATGAAGAAAGCCGCTCCGGCGACTCCCGACAAAGCTTTCTTGCAGAAAATCTGGGATGGCTGGGGCACGATGAATCCTGACAACGTGGCCCCGTACTACGCTACGGGGCCCAATGCGTTTTTCGATATTGCTCCCCTTAAGTACGGCAGCTGGGAGGAATACCACAACGGGGTCAAAAATGTGCTCGCCGGGTACAAGAGCGCGAAGTTTACTGTCAACGACGATGCCGCGATCCATCCTCACGGCGACCTGGTCTGGGTCACTGCAACCGTTGCCGACGAACTTACGTCGAAGGCGGGCAAGGTCGAAATGGGCAATTTGCGTTGGACGGCGGTTCTCGAGAACGAAGGCGGGAAGTGGCTGATTGTGCACGAGCATGTGTCTGCTCCGCTGCAGTGATAAGACAGGGACTGGGGGTTAGGGATCAGCGGCGAGTTGCTTATGTGGAGAGTTGTTTATGTCTGCTCCCTGGCCCCTGCTCAGTATGATTTCCAGAAGAAATAGATGGTCATGCCCGTGCCCACCATAACCACAAACGTCCGAATCCAGATTTGCGGTACCTTCTGCGCGTAGTGCGCGCCGAGATATCCTCCGGCGATTCCTCCGAGAATCATCACGATGCCATGCTTCCAGTAGACTGCGTGCGCAATCACAAATGTCACGACAGCCACACCATTAATCACAAATCCCATGACGCTCTTGAACGCGTTCATGGAGTGAATATCAGTCATGCCTAACGTGGCCAGCATGGCGAGGATGACGATTCCCATTCCGCCTCCAAAATATCCTCCGTATACAGCGACGCCCAGCTGAAACAGCGCTGCTCCAGCCAGCCCTTCCGCTGAGGCATCATGGGTCACGACGGATTTTCTCCCGAACGTCAGGCGCCGTCCGAAGGCGAAGAGAAGCGTTGCTCCCAGGGTCAACCACGGAATCACTCGCATGAAGGTATGGGCCGGCGTTCGCAGAAGAAGAAACGCTCCCGCGAGGCCCCCCGTGAGGCTCGCCGCAAGCAACGGGATCAGGACTCGGCGCGGCACGTCGAGGCGTTTGCGGTAAGCGCCTCCACTAGCGGCGGCCGCTGTCCATAGCGCAATCGTATTCGTGGCATTCGCCGGGATCGGTGGCACTCCAGTCCAGAGCAGCGCCGGAAAGGCGATAAAACTGCCTCCGCCGGCCACGGAGTTGAGTGCTCCGCCCAGCGCGCCCGCGATGAAGAGGAAAATAATGGTTCCCGGAGTCAAGCTGCTAGGTGTACCAGAAACTTCCGCTTCCGCCAATGCGTAGCGGGTGCCCGCCTTGCCGACATCCGCCAGGCTATGAAAAACTACTCACGACCTTCGATCCATGGCTCCTGCGCGGACACTATTCGAAAAACTCTGGGATGCCCATCTGGTGGCGACTCCACCCGGGCGCTCGCCGATTCTGTATATCGATTTGCATCTCGTGCACGAGGTGACCTCTCCGCAGGCATTTGATGGGCTGCGCGCCGCTGGGCGCAAGGTTCGCCAGCCTGCGCGCACCATCGCCACCGTGGACCACAACGTCCCCACCGAACCGCGGGGCACGCCGATTACAGATCTGATCGCGGCCAGGCAGATTTCCGCGCTTCAGAGCAACTGTAGAGAGTTCGGGATTCACTTATTCGATATGGACGCGCCCGAGCAGGGCATCGTGCATGTGATTGGCCCGGAGTTGGGACTGACCCAGCCAGGAATGACGATCGTCTGTGGCGACAGTCACACCAGCACACATGGAGCTTTTGGCGCGCTCGCCTTTGGTATTGGCACATCGGAGGTCGAGCATGTCCTCGCTACGCAGTGCCTGGCGCAGCAGAGGCCGAAGACGATGAAGATCGATGTGCGGGGCCAGCTGAGCGAAGGCGTCACGGCGAAGGATCTCGTGCTGGGGATTATCGGACAGATCGGCACTGATGGCGCCACCGGCTACGTGGTCGAATATGCCGGACTCGCAGTGAAGGCGCTCTCCATGGAAGCGCGCATGACCCTTTGCAATATGAGCATCGAAGCCGGGGCCCGCGCCGGGATGGTGGCGCCGGATGAGACCACGATCGCGTACGTGAAAGGCCGACGCTTCGCCCCGATCGGCATCGATTGGGATAAGGCCGTCGAATTCTGGCGAAGTCTGCCTTCCGATGAGGGCGCGGTTTTCGACAAAGTGATCGAAATGGATGCCTCCCAGTTGTGCCCGTTTGTTACCTGGGGAACGAATCCGGGGATGGTCGCTCCGGTTACCGGGCGCGTACCCGAGATTAATGGCATGGGGGAATCCGACCGGCGCGCGATGGAGTTGGCACTGCAATACATGGGCCTGGAGCCGGGACGGCGTATCGAAGACATCAAGATCGACCGAGTATTTATTGGGTCGTGCACGAATTCGCGAATTGAAGACCTGCGGGCGGCAGCTCGGGTGGCCAAGGGACATCGAGTCAGCTCGAAGGTTCGGGCGATGGTTGTGCCGGGATCGCAAGCCGTGAAGCGCGCGGCCGAGCAGGAAGGACTGCATCGGATTTTTCAGGACGCCGGGTTTGAGTGGCGGGAATCTGGCTGCTCCATGTGCCTGGGCATGAATCCGGACATTCTTCAGCCCGGCGAGCGTTGTGCTTCCACCAGCAATCGGAATTTTGAGGGCCGGCAAGGTCGCGGTGGGCGGACGCATCTGGTGAGCCCGATGATGGCGGCGGCGGCCGCAATTGCGGGGCATTTCACAGATATAAGGAATTGGAAATTTCAATGACGAGGGTGCGGAATCAACGCGGGAGATTAAAACCCCATCTCGGGCGCTTGGTTTTGCGCGTCTATGAAGGGCCGATCTTCCATAAGTCGTTGGCGAGTTGTTAGTTTGAGGCAAATGGAATCCCAATGAAAGCTTTTACTGTGCATCGCGGACTGGTGGCCCCGCTCGATCGGGTCAATGTCGATACCGATCAGATCATTCCCAAGCAATTCCTCAAGCGAATCGAGAAAACCGGCTTTGGCGAATTTTTATTCTACGACTGGCGTTTTGATAACAACGGGAATAAGAAGGCGGATTTTGTACTCCACGACCCGCGCTACGAGGGCGCAACCATTCTTGTAGCGGGTAAGAATTTTGGCTGCGGTTCCTCTCGCGAGCATGCGGTCTGGGCGCTCTCTGATTTCGGATTTCGCGCCGTCATCTCATCTTCGTTCGCCGATATCTTCGCGAACAACAGCACCAAGAATGGATTTCTTACCGTCCAGCTGACTGAAGATCAATTAGCCGAACTGATGCGTCGAGCCCACGACATCGACAACTATCAAGTCGCGGTGGATTTGGAGCGCTGCGAGGTCCGCGATGATCTCGGCTTTGTCGCGAAATTTGCGATCGACGACTTTGTTCGGCATTGCCTGCTGAATGGTCTCGACGACATTGGCCTTACGCTGCAGCATGAGCCGGAAATCGCGGTTTACGAGAGTCGTCATCCTGTTCCCCGCGCTTTCGCTGGCTGAAAATTAAATGAACGGTCAAAAGCGGTAAAGATTTGTAAAACGCCGTCTTCTGCCTTGACCTCTTACGTCCCCCCAGTTGATGCTTGTGGTGGACGGTTCTACCATTAGCAAGGACGTTCTCTTCCTACCTGCCGCGGGAGGGTCCCGAGCATTTTTCCTGCCTCTTCGGGGTAGCGTTGCTGAAACCGAGAACACCGTACATACGTCTAACAATTGATTGCTGTTCTTGCGTGAAAGGTGACCTTGGAATAATCCCGTGAACATTCATCCAACTACTTCAAAACCAGCGCTGGGGAAGGCTGGGGTGGTACTCCGCAGCAGTGTTCTGCTTGCGGTCGCGGCGGTCTGTGCACTGCTGTTCGGGTGTACCAGCGCGGGCGATGCCAAGCAACAGAAAGCGCAAGCCGCAGGCCCGCGAGCGGTTTCAGTTGCCATTGCGACAGTCCAGAAGCAGGATGTACCGGTTTACTTGTCCGGCCTGGGCTCGGTGACCGCTTTCAATACGGCAAACATCAAAAGCCGTGTCGACGGCCAGATCATGAAGGTCAATTTCATTGAGGGGCAGTTCGTCAAAGAAGGCGAGTTGCTGATCGAGATTGATGCCCGCCCATACCAGGTGCAGTTGGAGCAGATGCAGGCCCAACTCTTCAAGGATCAGGCCTCGCTGCGCGACGCTAAACTGAATTATGACCGCTACGTCACCCTGATTCCTTCTGGCAGCATCGCGCAGCAGCAAGTTGATACACAGAAAGCCACGGTAGATCAACTCGATGGGCAGGTGCGCAACGATCAGGCCCAGATCGACAATGCGAAGCTGCAGATTACCTATTGCCACATTACCGCGCCTTTCAACGGGCGCGTTGGGTTGCGCCAGGTCGATCCGGGGAACATCGTTCACGCCACCGATACCAATCCCATGCTGATCCTCACGCAATTGCAGCCCATTGCGGTGATCTTCACGTTGCCCGAGGATGTGCTGCCGAACGTTGCCGAGCATATGCGCCACGGAACGCTGGAGGTAGACGCGTTCAGCCGCGATGATCAAACCAAGCTTGCAACCGGCAAGCTGCTGACCATCGACAACCAAATTGATCCCACCACCGGGACGGCCAAGCTCAAAGCAGTTTTCGATAACAAAGACAGTCACCTGTGGCCCAACCAGTTCGTCAATGCCGACCTGTTGCTGGAAACCCGGAAGAACAGCACGGTCGTGCCGACGGCTGCGGTGATGCGCGGACCGCAGGGCACGTATGTATACACCATGAATCCAGACAAGACGGTGGAGGACAAGCAGGTCACCGTTGCTCTTACGGAAGGGACGCTTACGGTTGTTTCAAGTGGTGTGAATCCGGGAGATACCGTGGTCACCGACGGGCAGGATAAGCTGCAGCGCGGCAGCCGGGTTGAGCCACGCGCGGGCGCCCCGAGCAGCAATCCGAATGGCGCACCAACCGCCGCCGGCTCGGGCAGCGCGCGCCATGTCGCGGTCGGGAGTTCAACCTCAGGAATTTCTGGTTCATGAGTCCCTCGCGGTTATTCATCCTCCGGCCGGTTGCGACGACCCTGCTGATGTTCGGAGTCCTGCTCGTCGGCTGTGTCGCGTTCACCCAGTTGCCGGTTTCCGCGCTTCCCGAAGTGGATTACCCCACAATTCAGGTGGTGACGTTCTATCCGGGAGCCGATCCGCAGGTCATGGCTTCCTCAGTGACATCGCCACTGGAGCGGCAATTTGGCCAGGTTCCGGGCCTGAGCCAGATGACCTCGACGAGCTCATTTGGCAGCTCGCTGATCACACTCCAGTTCGGACTGGATCAGAACATTGATGTGGAAGAACAGCAGGTCCAGGCTGCGATCAACTCGGGTTCCACCTATCTGCCCTCAGACCTGCCGAATCCGCCTATCTATAACAAAGTGAATCCGGCGGACGCGCCAATTCTTACGCTGGCGTTGAGTTCCGATTCGTTGCCGCTACCCAAGGTAGAAGATCTCGCCGACACTTCTCTGGCGCAAAAAATTTCGCAGCTCCCCGGGGTGGGGCTTGTTTCGATCAGCGGAGGGCAAAAGCCGGCGGTCAGAATTCAGGCGAATCCCACTGCTCTGGCTTCCTATGGTCTGAGTCTGGAGGACCTGCGGGCGGCTCTGGTGCAGGCCAACGTGGATCAGGCCAAGGGTGTGATTGACGGTTCGCGGCAGTCGTACACGATCGGCGCCAACGATCAACTCCTCTCTGCCGAGCAGTACGCCCCCATTGTTATCGCCTACCACAACGGCGCTCCGGTGCGTGTGACGGACGTGGCCACCGTCGTCGACGGAACCGAGAACGAGCGTCTTGCGGCCTGGATGAATCTCACGCCCGCGGTGATCGTCAATATTCAGCGCCAACCCGGGGCGAACATCATTAGCGTGGTCGACCGCATCAAGAAGCTTCTGCCGCAATTGCAGGCGTCGCTCCCGCAAGCGGTCAAGGTACAGATTCTTACCGACCGCACAACCACAATCCGCGCCTCGGTGAAAGACGTCGAGTTCGAATTGATGCTGGCCATCGCGCTGGTGGTGATGGTCGTTTTTCTGTTTCTGCGGAATCTTTCGGCCACGGTCATTCCCAGCGTTGCGGTGCCGCTGTCGTTGGTCGGCACCTTCGGCGTGATGTATCTGCTTGGGTACAGTTTGAACAATCTCACGCTGATGGCCCTGACGATTTCCACCGGCTTCGTCGTCGACGACGCGATCGTGATGATCGAGAACATCGAGCGCTTCCTGGAGGCTGGAGAATCGCCGCTGGATGCCGCTTTGCAAGGCTCCGGCCAGATCGGCTTCACCATCGTTTCGCTGACGGTTTCGCTGATTGCCGTGCTGATTCCGCTGCTGTTCATGGGCGACATTGTGGGCCGGCTGTTCCGCGAATTTGCCGTTACGCTGGCAGTCACGATCCTGGTATCGGCATTCGTTTCGCTGACTCTGACTCCAATGATGTGCGCCAAGCTGCTGAAGCACCACCAGGAACATCCGGGGAAGCGCACGTTCTACAACGTCACCGAAGACTATTACAACCGGATCATCGCTTTCTACGGGCGAACGGTGAAATTTGTGCTGAAACACCAGACTGCGACTCTCCTGGTGACCTTCGGCACGCTGGTTCTAACGCTGTGGCTCTATGTAATCGTTCCGAAGGGATTCTTCCCCGTACAGGATACCGGCGTAATCCTCGGCATCTCCGAAGCGCCGGATTCCGTGTCGTTCGATGCCATGGCGCAACGACAGCAGGAACTCGCGAAAGTCATTCTCCAGGATAAAGATGTCGAAAGCCTGTCTTCTTTCATCGGCGTGGATGGGACGAACACAACGCCAAATTCCGGGCGCATTCAGATCAACCTGAAACCTCGTGATGAACGGTCCGACGATGCCTCGGCCGTTATCCGCCGGCTGCAGCCGCAAGTCGGGAAGGTGGAGGGCATCACTCTTTACATGCAGCCGGTGCAGGATCTCACGGTGGAAGATCGCGTGAGCCGCACGCAGTTCCAATACTCGATTGAAGATGCCGACGCGCAGGAATTAGCGCAGTGGACACCAAAACTCGTCGACAAGCTGCGCGCCTTGCCGGAATTGCGCGATGTCGCCACCGATCAACTGAATAATGGCCTGCAGACCACGCTCGCGATCGATCGTGACACCGCGTCGCGATTGGGTATTTTCCCGCAGGCGATCGACAACACGCTGTACGATGCCTTCGGGCAGCGCCAGGTTTCGACCATCTTCACGCAATTGAATCAGTACCATGTGATCCTCGAGGTCCTGCCCAATTTCGCGCAGACCCCGAATTCGTTAAAGGACATTTATATCCGCCCCAGCGTGGTGACGCCGAACTCCGGTGCACCCACCGCCAACGGTGCGGCAGTGACCACCAGTGGCTCACCGGTTCCGATTTCAGCCTTTACGCAGATGCAGTCGAGCAATGCTTCGCTGGCGGTGAATCATCAGGGCCAGTTCCCGGTAGTGACGCTCTCGTTCAACTTGGCGCCCAATGCATCGCTGGGAGACGCCACCAAGGCCATTCAGCAGGCAGAAAAAGAGATCCAGTTGCCGACCAGCATTCACCCTTCATTCCAGGGCACGGCAGCGGCATTCCAGAACTCGCTGGCGTCGGAGCCTTACCTGATTCTCGCGGCAGTGATCACCGTCTACATCGTGCTGGGAGTTCTGTACGAGAGCTATATCCACCCGGTGACGATTCTTTCGACGCTGCCCTCAGCCGGTGTCGGTGCGATCCTGGCGCTCATGCTGACCGGCAATGATCTTACGGTTGTCGCGTTGATCGGCATCATCCTTCTCATTGGTATTGTGAAGAAAAACGCCATCATGATGATCGATTTTGCCCTGGAAGCGGAGCGAGTTGAGCACAAGCCCGCCGAAGAAGCAATTTACCAGGCCTGCCTGCTGCGCTTCCGCCCGATCATGATGACAACCATGGCGGCCCTGCTCGGTGGTCTGCCTTTGGCTCTGGGTTCGGGAACCGGCGCGGAGTTGCGCCGGCCATTGGGAATCACGATCGTCGGCGGATTGCTGCTCAGCCAATTACTCACGCTGTATACGACGCCGGTGGTCTATCTCTGGTTTGATCGCCTGGCGCAGCGCTTTGCGCGCTACCGGATTGGAAATGAAATTCCCAAGGAGATGCCAGCGGATTAGCGATGAATATTTCCAGCCCATTCATACGGCGTCCGGTCGGCACATCGCTGTTGGCAGCAGCCCTGTTGCTTTCGGGAATTCTCGCCTTCAATTTTCTTCCCGTCGCTCCGCTGCCCAGGGTCGATTTCCCGGTAATCGGTGTGGGCGCGGCTCTTCCCGGGGCCGATCCGGAAACCATGGCCTCAGCTGTCGCGACGCCCCTCGAACGACAGTTTGGACGAATTGCCGCCGTCAACCAGATGACGTCCTCGAGTCAACTGGGCACAACGGGCATCACCCTGCAGTTCGATCTCAATCGCAACATTGATGCGGCTGCCCGCGACGTGCAAGCCGCGATCAACGCGGCCCGCAGTCAGCTTCCCGCCAATCTGCCCAGCAATCCATCGTATCGCAAAGCCAACCCGGCGGACGCTCCGATCTTCCTTATCGCGATGACGTCCGACACGATGACAGTGCCCCAAATGTACGACACCGCCGATTCGATCCTGGCGCAGAAACTGGCGCAGGTGAATGGCGTGGGACAGGTCTTTGTCTGGGGAGCTTCGCAACCCGCCGTGCGGGTCGAAGTAAATCCCACGCTGCTGAACAAACTCGGCGTCGGCTTGGACACGGTACGTAATGCGCTGAATGCCGCCAACGCGAATCGCCCCAAAGGATCCGTGGAAGGGAATCAGCGCTCGTACATGTTGGAGGACACAGATCAGCTGTTCACGGCGGATCAGTACCGCCCGCTCATCGTCTCCTACAACAATGGGGCCGCAGTGCGCCTGGGGGATGTGGGCGAAGTGCTCGATTCCGTCGCCGATGTTCGTAACCTGGGGTTGGCTAACGGCAAGCCGTCAGTATTGGTGGTGGCGTTTCGTCAGCCCGGCGCCAACATCATTGATACGGTTGATCGTATCCGGGCTCTGATGCCCTATCTGCAGTCTTCCATTTCCCCCGCCATTAAGCTCACCGTTGCCATGGACCGCACGGTGACGGTGCGCGCGTCTGTCAAGGACATCGAAACCACGCTGCTGATCTCGGTGTTCCTCGTCATCATGGTGGTGTTCGTTTTTCTACGCACGGTGCGCGCCACGATTATTCCCAGTATTGCTGTTCCCATGTCGCTGGTGGGAACGTTCGGCGGAATGTACCTGCTGGGCTACAGCCTCGATAACCTGTCGCTGATGGCTCTGGCGATCTCGACCGGATTCGTTGTCGATGACGCGATTGTGGTGCTGGAAAACATCAATCGCTATATCGAGCGCGGCATGGGTCCAGTGCAGGCGGCATTCAAGGGCGCCGCAGAGATCGGATTCACCGTGCTTTCGATGAGCGTCTCGCTGGTGGCCGTGTTTATCCCCCTGCTGATGATGGGCGGGATCGTCGGGCGGCTGTTCCGGGAATTCGCCGTCACCCTCAGCATGGCGATCAGCGTGTCCCTGCTTGTCTCGCTGACAACCACGCCTACCATGTGCGCCAAATTCCTGCGCTCCCATAAGACCGAAAAGCGCAACGTCTTTAGTCGGGCAAGCGAATGGTTTTTCGATCGCATGCTCGCCACCTACACCCATGCATTGCGCTGGGTGCTGCGTCACCAGCCATTCACTCTCGCAGTCACGATTGGGGTGGCCTGTTTGAGCGTTTTCCTCTACATCCAGGTCCCCAAGGGATTCTTCCCCCAGCAAGATACCGGGCGCATCATGGGCGCGGTTATGGGCGCGCAGGATATTTCTTTCCAGTCCATGAGCGAAAAGATAAAGCGCTACGTCACCATCGTGATGAAGGACCCCGCGGTCGACACGGTTGTAGGTTTCACGGGCGGAAATACAGCGCTTAATCAGGGCCGATTCTTCATGATGCTCAAGCCGCTGGAAGATAGAAGTCCCTGTAAGCCGCAACATTTCTGGCAAAGTTGCCCTCTGGTAAGCGCCGATGATGTGATCAACCGTCTGCGAGGGAAACTGGCGGTGGTTCCGGGAGCGACGCTGATCATGCAGTCTGCCCAGGACCTCACCATAGGCGGACGCTTTGGCAATGCTCAATATCAATACACGCTGCAAAGCGCCAACCTGGAAGACTTGAACAACTGGGCGCCCCGCCTGCTGGAGAAAATGAGGGCTCTGCCCGAGTTGCGCGATCAAAACTCCGACCAGCAGGATAAGGGCTTGCAGGCGAAACTCGTTATCGATCGCGATACTGCCAGCCGCCTGGGCATCAGTCCACAAACGCTCGATAACGCGCTCTATGATGCCTTCGGCCAGCGGCAGGTCTCCACCATGTATCGGCCCCTGAACCAGTATCACGTCGTTATGGAAGTCGCGCCGCAATTCCAGCAGACGCCTGAAGCTCTCGAGGACATCTACCTGCGCTCCACCAGTGGCACGCCCATTCCGTTAGCGGCCTTCACTCATTACGAACCGTCTAACACCCCTCTCGACGTGAATCACCAGGGGCAGGTTCCTTCGGTGACGATTTCATTCAATCTGGCGCCGGGGGTTTCTCTGGGTCAGGCAACCGTGGCCATCGAGAATGCGGAGCGTACGATCGGGATGCCCGCAACTATTCAGGCCAGCTTTCAGGGAACCGCGGCCGCGTTCAAGGACTCACTCTCCAGCGAACCGATGCTCATCGTGACCGCGCTGATTGCTGTTTACATTGTGCTCGGCATGTTGTACGAGAGTTATATCCATCCCATCACGATCCTCTCCACGCTGCCGTCGGCTGGCGTGGGAGCGCTACTGGCCCTGCTGATTACGCACAACGAGCTCAACGTCATTGGTACGATAGGCATCATCCTTCTCATAGGCCTGGTGAAGAAAAACGCCATCATGATGATCGATGTGGCTCTGGAAGTAGAGCGCAATCAGGGCAAGCGCCCTGATGAAGCGATCTATGAAGCGTGTCTGCTCCGCTTCCGCCCGATCATGATGACGACAATGGCGGCCCTATTGGGTGGTCTGCCTCTGGCCTTGGGGCGTGGAACCGGATCCGAGCTGCATCGGCCCCTTGGCATCACGATCGTCGGCGGGCTGATCGTGAGCCAGATGCTGACACTCTTCACCACGCCGGTGGTCTACATTTATCTCGACCGCCTCCGACTGGCGTTGCGAGGCGGGGAAGATCGCGCCCTTCCGGGCACGCCACGTCCGAGTCCCGCTCATTAAGAGTCGATGTAGAAATATCCGCCTCGGGCGTCCGCCGAAGCTCTACGGTCCAGATCGTTGCTACGAATGCAACCTCAACAAAGACGCTCCGCATCGCACGACTCGTGCCTGGGGCAGCATGCGGTTGGGCGGAGGTGATTGCAATCCTCGGCTGCTGCGCAATCGCAAGTTCTCCCGTATGATAGGAGTTTCGCAATTGCTCAAACGCAGGACATTCGCCCCGAAAGTTCGGGATGGGGCGGTCTTGCGACTCGATAATCTTTCTCAGGAGTGAGGGATGCTCAAGAAAGCGGCGGCCGTGCTGCTGATTGCTGCGGCCACGGTTATGTGGGTCGGTTGTGTTACAAACTCAACCAGTTTTGTGTATGTGGCTCTTTCCCAGAACAATCAGATCCTGGCATATCGGGAGGATCCGAACTCGGGAATTCTCACCCAGATCGCTGGCAGCCCCATTCAAAGCGAAAGCACGGGCGTGCACACGCTTCTGATTCACCCCTCGAAGAAATTCCTTTACGCAGCCAACACCGGCTCCAACAGCGTTTCTCTGTTCACGATTGGAGGTGGCGGAGCGCTAACCCAGTTCACGCCGGACTGGTCTGCCGGCACGGCTCCGACGCTCCTCCAGATTGACTCGACCGGGAGCTTCTTATACGTGGGAAACTCGCTGGGCGTCTATTCTTTTTCTATTGATTCGAGCACCGGACACCTCACCCAGGTGAGCAGCTTTGCTACAGGGCTTCCTCCGCTGAACATGGCGCTGTCTCCCTCCGGGAAATTTCTCTACGTGACGCTCGCCTCCACACAGGCAGGTTCTCCGGGCATCATTGAAATTCTTTCCACCAATGCCGGTGCGCTCTCAATCGCCGGCAGCCAATTCCCGCAAACCGGCGCCGGTCCTTACGGGATTGCGATCACGCCCAACGGCTCATTCCTGTACGTCTCCAATCTCACCGACAACACGCTCTCGGAGTTCGCAGTCAAGTCCGATGGGAGTCTGTCCTCTCTGGGAATTATCGGCCAGAGTTCGCTCTACTCCAATCCGATTTCCTTGATGACGGATCTTACCGGCAAGTACCTGTTCGTCGCCAACTCCCAGAGTTCCGGAAATGTTGCCGGTTACACCATCAGTTCCACCGGCGGCTTGGCGATCGTGAATACTTCGCCATTCTCCACCGCGGCGCAACCGGCGGTGATGGCGATTGATTCGGGCGGGAAATATGTCTTCGTCGGCAACGAGGGGTCCAGCGCGGAAATCCAGTCGTTTACCCTGGACCCGGGCAGCGGCACTCTGACGATCGTGCATAGCTACCCGACAGGAGCTATCCCGACTTCCATCGTGACCTTGGGTGGCGCTGGTCCAGCAACAACAAATAAAGTGACCATTCCTTGACATCTGTAGCGCTGGGATGAGAAATCATTGGGTCGTTGCGAGGTTGCGTCAGGAATATGCACGTGTGGAGTACAACGGCGATAGTGCTGCGATCATCTAAACTCTGAAACAACAGCTCAGTGGTGCTGGGTATCCGTTCCAGCACGGAAACCGGAACAGCCATGAGGATTGCAAGTGCGGCCAGCGCATTCCCCAAGCATTACTATTCTCAGAAAACTCTGCTGAAAGAATTGCAGCAGTACTGGGGAGACCGCCTTGCCAATCCCAATATGCTTGCCCGGCTGCATCGCAATGTTGCCGTGGAAGGCCGCCATCTCGCTCTTCCCACCGAAAAATACTATGAGATCAAGACCTGGGGACAGGCCAACGATATCTGGATTCAAGTTGCGCAGGAGTTAGGGGAGCAAGCGCTCTGTCGGGCCCTGCATCATGCCGGCAGGAGTACCCAGGATGTGAATGCTCTCTTTTTCACGTCCGTGACCGGCATCTCCAGCCCGTCGATTGACGCTCTCCTGATTAACCGGATGGGGCTGTCGCGCAACATTCGCCGTGTGCCGATCTTCGGGTTGGGTTGCGTGGCTGGGGCAGCAGGAATCGCGCGGGCCGCAGACTATGTGCGGGCGTACCCCGATCAAGCCGCTGCGCTGGTATCGGTCGAGCTGTGCTCGTTGACCATCCAAAAAGAGGATCTCTCCGTTGCCAATTTGATTTCGGCCGGATTATTCGCCGACGGCGCGGCTGCCGTGATCGTCACGGGCGATCAGGTCGAGTCCCATGGCCCCGCAATCCTGGCCACACGCTCTGTGTTTTATCCGGAGACGGAAGAAATGATGGGATGGAATATCAGCGAAAAAGGATTTCGTATCACGCTGTCACCCGAAGTACCTATCCTCATCCGTGAACACCTCGGCCAAGATGTCGACGCATTTTTGAAGGATCACGGTCTCACGCGCCACGACCTGAAAAGCTGGGTGCTGCACACCGGCGGCCCGAAAGTTCTGGAAGCTACCGCGACGGCACTGGACCTGCACAATGGGCAACTCGATGCTTCCTGGGATTGCCTCAAGAGAGTTGGAAATCTGTCATCCGCTTCGGTCCTTGTGGTTCTCGAAGACGTGATGCGAAACCGGCGTCCAGAGCCGGGAACGCTTGGGTTGCTGGCTGCCATGGGCCCGGGGTTCTGCTCGGAATTGGTACTGCTCGAATGGTGAACGATCGAGCATGAAGTCGCCCACATCCACCGACATTTTCGTGATTGGGGGAGGCCCGGCAGGGCTGGCCATCGCCATTGCCGCACGGCAGCGAGGCTTCCGCGTGCAACTGGCCGACGGAGCAGAACCGCCCATTGACAAAGCATGCGGCGAAGGTCTCTTGCCGGATGGCGTCGCCGCGCTGGAAAGCCTGGGAATTCAAATCCCGCGTGGGGCAGCGCGCTCATTCTGCGGGATACGATTCTTAAGCCGAAGTCGCACCGCCGACGCGTGCTTCAGCGGAACTCGCCCGGGATTTGCTATACGCCGCACGACGCTGCACCGCATACTGACCGATCGCGCCATCCAGGTTGGCGCGACGCTGTTATGGCGAACTCCGGTGACCGGCATCGCAAGCACAGGAGTAATCCTCGGCGAACGCTTCGTGCGCGCTCGCTGGATCATCGGCGCCGATGGAGCCAACTCCCGCGTCCGCCGCTGGGCAGGCCTGGGCGATAGACCTCCCTCTCGTCTCCGCTATGCTTTCCGCCAGCATTACCGCGTTCCCGCCTGGACCGACCGCATGGAAGTGTATTGGGGCGAGCGTTGCCAGGGATACGCGACGGCCGTCAGCCCCGATCAACTGTGTGTGGCGATCGCTTCGCACGATCGCAATCTACGCCTTGAGGATGGATTGCGCGAGTTGCCTCGACTGCAGGCCCGTTTGCAGGGCGCGGAAATTCTGAATTCGGAACGTGGGGCCACTACGGCCAATTCTCAATATCGGCGGATCTGGCGAGACAACGTTGCCTTGATCGGGGACGCCTCGGGCACGGTAGATGCCATCACTGGCCAAGGTCTCGGCCTCTCGTTCTCACAGGCCTTCATCCTGTCAGAATGTCTCATTCGCAGCGATCTTGCCCGGTATCAGCGGGAACACCGGCGCCTCAGCTTGCGTCCGCTTTGGATGGCACGCCTGATGCTTACTCTCGATCAGCGGCCCAGGCTTCAGGAGCGCACGCTGCACGTCTTTGCAAAACGGCCGGAGATCTTCCGTCGCCTTTTGGAATTGCATGTGGGAACCCTGCCGCCCACGCAGGTTGTGCGCGATGGGCTGACCCTTGGATGGGGATTACTCACAGCCTGAAAATGATTAGCACCCACAACTGCTCGATTCGAGCCCTGGTGGTTTTCGCATTCATCAGTGCGCCTGCTTTATCCGCCAAGGCTCAGACAGAAACGCTCCAGCTTGATAGTGCCAAGACGTCCGTCCGCTTCACGCTAGCCGCAGCGCTCCACACCGTCCACGGCACATTCCAGGCGAAACCTGGCGCGTTGCAATTTGATCCCGCTTCCGGCAAAATTTCCGGCGAAATCGTAGTCGACGCCAAAAGCGGCCAGAGCGGCAATGGCATCCGCGACCGGAAGATGCATAAGGATGTCATTGAGAGCGAGCGCTATCCGGAAATTCTGTTTCGCCCCGATCGGGTATCAGGTCCAGTCCTCACGCCCGGGAAATCATCGGTCAAGCTGCACGGGATTTTTCAGGTTCACGGAGTGTACCGAGACATCGAAGTCCCCGTGGAAATCGAGATTGCCAGCGATCATTGGAGCGCAACCACCCACTTCACCATTCCGTACGAGAAATGGGGAATGAAGAATCCGAGCACGCTTTTTTTGCGGGTCAGCGATTCGGTGGAGATTGACTTAGTGGCCGCTGGCAGCGTTACGCAGAGTCCGGCGTCGCGTCAGTAGCCGTCGCGCGACGAAATGCCTTTTGCTTCCGTGCAAAGATAGGAGCGGCCCGTAGTCAGATTGTTGTAGTCTTCTGTCCTTCCGCTGGGCCATTCGATGACGACACGATCAATGCGATCGCGAGTTTCGACTCCGAAAGTTGCGGCCAGCTCCGATTGCGAAAGATAGCTTGAGCCGCCCTTAATCGTCCTGGTTTGTGTGATGCCGCCCGCAGAGAGCCGCACGATCGCTCCGATGCCATCTCGATTCGATTTTGTTCCCACGAGATGAAAGCGAATGCTACGGTTCTTTCCGAGTTGGTCGTTGCGATAGAGATAAGCGGAGCCGTCGTTGGTAGTGAGCAGGAGATCGAGGTCGCCGTCGCGGTCAAAGTCTCCATACGCCAGGCCGCGACCGACCTTCGGCTGATCGAAGTTTCCGCCTGCCTCCACGGCGACATCGTGAAACCGGCCTTTGCCGTCATTCAGGAAAAGCTGGGGCGGTTGCGCGTAGCCAACGTTGCCGCGAATGTTGCGCACAGTTTCATCGATGTGACCATTGGCAACGGCAAAATCGAGCCAGCCGTCCAGATTCACATCCAGGAAAACGCAGCCAAAGCCGAGGCTGTTTTTCGATGCCATGCCCACGCCGGCGGGTGCCGCAATGTCTTCGAATCCCTTGCCCGTCGGGCGATACAGCCCGATCATCTCGTTATCAAAATTCGTGATTCCCACTCCTGTCGAGCCGGAATTTTCAAAATCAGCCGCATCAATCCCCATCCCGGCGCGAGCTTTTCCTTCACTGCTGAAGGCGAGTCCGGCTTCGACAGCGACATCCTTGAAGGTACCGTTGTGCTGATTGCGATACAGCTTGTTCGGTTGCGTATCATTCGCCACCAGCAGGTCGGGCCACCCATCGCGATTGTCATCGATAAGCGTGACACCGAGTGATTTGGAACTGCTGTCGAAAATTCCGCTGCCAGCCGTGACATCTTCAAACGTGCCGTCGCCGCGATTGTGAAAAAGCCAGCAGGTTTCACCCCGATAGGCTTCGGGGGTGCAATACGATTTGTGTTTGCCGTCGAGACTGCAGAAGACATCGTGCTCCGGCGACCACTTCACGTAGTTGCAGACGAAAAGATCAAGCAGTCCATCGCGATCATAGTCGAACCATAGGGCAGAAGTGCTGAATGCTTCTCGCTTTCCCAGCCCGCTGGCGTTCGTGACATCCACGAATTTTCCCTTGCCCGTGTTTCGAAAAAGCCGGTTCTGCCCGACGCACGTGATGAGAATGTCAGGCAGACCGTCGTTGTTGTAATCTCCGACCGCGACTCCCATCCCGTAAAGCTCCACGTCGAGCCCGGCACGAGAGGTTACATCTGTGAACGTTCCGTCGCGATTATTGCGATAAAGTCGAAGCGTGGTCCGGCTGCGCTTGTGCCCAGGCCAATCCGCTCCATTGATGAGCAGGACGTCTTGCCAGCCGTCGTGATCGTAATCCAGAAACGCGCACCCGGAGCCCATCGTCTCCGGCAGATATTTTCCGCCGAACGCACCGCTATTGTGCTGGAATTGGATCCCTGCCTGATTGGTGACGTCGACGAAGCGAAATCCGGGTGATGCCAAACTCGCTTGCGCTGCCCACGAGTCAGGCCGCCAGAGCGGCGAATACGAGGCGACGCCCGCCATTGCCCATAGGAACGACCTGCGATTCACGGAACGTTCACCAGCCCCGCGCGAATCGCATAGACCACCAGTTCGGCGGTCTTGTGGATTCCCAGCGTGTTCATGATGTTCGCCCGATGCACCGCGACTGTATTCGCGCTCAGATCAAGAGCAGTGGCGATCTCCTTGTTCGATTTGCCATCGACAATCATCTGCAGGACTTCCAGTTCGCGGGGAGTCAAGGCTGCGCTTCGCTCTCCCTTCAGCACCGCCCGCTGCTCCACCTTCGGATCGAACACAGTTTCACCGGCAGCGACTTTGCGCACCGCCGCTCCAAGTTCCAGATCTACCGCGTCCTTCAGCACGTATCCCTTTGCTCCCGCTTCGATCGCTTGCCGCACCCACGTGCTCTCTGGATGCATGCTGAGCATCAGCACGGCAGTTTGCGGATCGTCTTCTAGAATCCCACGGGTAGCCTGCAGGCCGTTCATGCCCGGCAGAGCACAGTCCATGACTACAACCTGCGGATGCAATTCCTTGGTGAGCTTGATCGCCGTTTCCCCATCGCCCGCTTCGCCAACGACCTCCATGTCCGGCTCATCTTCCAGCATGCGCCGAAAGCCGCGTCGGACAAGGCTGTGATCATCCACGAGCAAGACTGTGATCTTCTTTTCCATAGGACTCCGCCTTCTCTCGGGGGACCACCAGATGGACGCGCGTTCCGCCTTCGTGCGGGCGCGAAAACACAATCCTACCGCCCATCAACTCGGAACGCTCCCGCATGGCGACCAGCCCGATCCCCTGTCGTCCGGGTTTTTCCGCGAACCCCGCCCCGTGATCCTCCACTTCCAGTTCGAGCGCCTCCGGCAGGAATTTTAAACGTACCCAAGCCTGCTTCGCTCCCGAATGCCGCGCCACATTATTCAGCGCCTCTTGCAGGATACGGTAAATGTGCACTCCCGCGGCGCCTTCCACCGGAAAAGGCTTGCCTTGTTTTTGATAACTGATCGTAATTCCGGTTTGCCGTTCGGTCGTTGGGATATACCAGTCGAGCGTGCTCTCCAGCCCAGCTTCGTCCAGCATCACAGGGTGCAACGCCTGCGACAAGGTGCGCACGCTTTCCAGTGTGCCCTGCACCGTCTGCAGCACTTCCTGCAGATCAGCCCGCAACGACGACCCCTCCGGCGCATGCGTTCCGGCGCGGCGCAACATGATGCCCACGGCCGTGAGCACTTGTCCAAATTCGTCGTGCAGTTCGCGCGAAATGTAGCGCAGGGTCGATTCCTGCGTGGCGATCAGCTTCTGCGCCAGTTCGCTGCGCCGCTCCGAGATTTCCTCCAAGCGGGCAAAGAGCCGCCGGTTCCATCGAATAATGGAAAGCCCGCTCAGCAGGATCGCCAGCAGCGTGGCCGCCAGAAAAATGTAAACCTGCCGCTGCACCCGGTCATAGATCTGCACGATCCGAGTGTTCGCCTGCTGCTCACTTTCGCTGTTCTGTACCAGCAAACGCGCGACTGCCGTGCTCAATGCTGCTTGTCGTTCCTGCAACGAGAGCTGAATCTGTTCTCGCGCATCCTGCGTCTTGCCTTCTTGAGCCAGCGCGAACACGCGATCCACCGCATCCCAGAACTGCGTAAACGAGCCGGCCAGAAACGCGCTTTGTTCCGGGGTGCGCGTGGCCGCTGCGTACCCAGCCTCCAGGCGCATGGCGTCGTCCAGGTCGGTATGAATGCGCTGGAACTGCGCCGACCACGCCGTCAGCGGATAAGGTTCGTCGCCGCTGATCATGTCGCGCATCGCGACCGCCAGCAGGTTGAGATCGTTTTGAATGCGGAGCAATTGCAGGGAATCTTTGCGGTTGCGATCGACCTGGTCCGTCTGCAACTTGCGCAATCCCGTCACCTGCCACGTGATGTAGGCCGAGTAGGCAATGACTGCGGAAAGCGTGATGATCAGCCCCAGCAGCAAGCCGAAAGTCGGCGACCGGTCCGGCGAAGACGCGCGAAACACGCCCCGAGCATACAACGGCGAACCGCAGCCTGTCACACCCAGCAGAATATGGGACAATGCAGTAATAATGAAGCCGGACGCCCCTTTCCGGAGTCAAACAACAGATTGAGTTCCCCAGCAAAAGAAGCGCCCAAGCCGCCAAAGATCCAGCGCCTCAAGGCAATCCTGCCCGAGGTCTGGAGCCTCCTCCGCCCGCGCTGGGCGTTGTTGTCGGTGGGTTTTGCGCTGATGGTGGTTAACCGCCTAGCCAGCTTCGTGCTGCCGTACTCCTCCAAGTACTTGATCGATGACGTGGTCACGAAGCACCGCGCGCAGATGCTGCGGCCGCTTGTCTTTGCGGTTCTCGCCGCAACTGTGGTCCAGGGCATCACTTCGTTTTCGCTCACACAATTACTCTCGAAGGCGGCGCAACGTTTGATCGCCGAATTGCGGGAGCAAGTGCAGAAGCACGTCTCACGGCTGCCGGTCGCTTTCTACGATTCCAACAAGACCGGCGCGCTCGTCTCCCGGATCATGAGCGACGTGGAGGGTGTCCGCAATCTGCTGGGCACAGGACTCGTAGATTTCCTAGGAGGCCTGGTCGCGGCCGCGATCGCCCTGGTTCTGCTGATCCGGATCAGCCCGCCGCTGACTTTGATTGCCGTCGGCTCGCTGGCATGCTTCTCGTTCGCATTGAACCGTGCCTTTGCAACGATTCGACCAATCTTCCGGGAACGCGGCAAGATCAACGCCGAAGTGACCGGGCGCCTCACCGAGTCTCTTGGCGGCGTGCGGGTAATCAAGGGATATCACGCCGAAGCACGCGAGGAAAAGATCTTCGCGGCTGGGGTGCGCCGGCTGCTTGAAAATGTCATGCGGACACTGACAGCAACCTCGCTGATGAGCCTCTCGGCCAGTGTGCTGCTCGGAGTCGTTGGCGCCGCGACCATGTACGTCGGTGGCCGCCAAATGGAAGCCCACACCCTCACCCCGGGAGGTTACTTTTCTTATACCGCTCTGCTCGTCTATCTCATTGCGCCCATCATGGGGGTAGTTAACATCGGCACGCAGTTAACGGAAGCGCTTGCCGGATTGGAGCGTACCCAGGAGATCATGCACGAGCGTCCTGAGGATCAGGATCCGAAGCGAAGTGTCGACCTTCCTGACATCATTGGCACGGTCGAATTTGACGACGTCAGTTTTAGCTACGACGGTGTGCATGAAGTGCTGCGCAACATTTGCTTCCGCTCCGAACCTGGGACTGTGACTGCGCTTGTGGGCTCCTCGGGCTCCGGAAAATCTACAACCATCGGCTTGATTTCAGCTTTCTACGTTCCCTCGCGCGGTAAGGTTCGTATCGACGGCATCGACCTGAGCACAGTGCGGCTCGATTCGTTCCGTACGCGGTTGGGAGTCGTGCTGCAGGAATCGTTCCTGTTCGACGGGACCATTCGCGAGAACGTCGCTTTCTCGCGCCCGGATGCCAACGAAGAGCAGATCCTGCGCGCCTGCCGCATTGCTCGCGTGGATGAATTTGCGGAATCCTTTGCCGACAAGTACGAGACGGTTGTCGGCGAGCGCGGCGTGAAACTTTCGGGAGGCCAGCGTCAGAGAATTTCGATCGCGCGCGCGATCCTGGCCGAGCCGCGCATTTTGATTCTCGACGAAGCAACTTCCAGCCTCGACTCCGAATCCGAGCAAATGATCCAGCAAGGCCTTTCTTATCTCATGCAGGGACGCACAACTTTTGTGATTGCTCACCGTCTTTCGACCATCCGACGCGCCGACCAGATTATGGTCATGGAGCAAGGACAGATCGTAGAGCGCGGCACGCACGCGCAACTCTACGCCGCTCGCGGGCGTTACTATGACCTTTACACGCGCCAGCATGGAGTCGAGGAAAATCTATTCCTTGCCCCGGGAGAAGGCGACGCGGTTGTGGGGAACGGCAGCCAACCCAAAAATGGCGATACCAAGCCACCCGATGCCATCAGCGTGCTGCGAGGGGAGATTCGCTAACATGGCATCCGCCCCTGTCATTCCTGCAGCAAAAAGCACCATCGCCATTCGCAGCGAAGATGTCTGTCGACACTATCGCATGGGTGAGACCGTCATCCCCGCAGTCGACGGAGTCTCGCTCGAAGTCCGCTCCGGCGAGTTTGTTGCTTTGCTGGGCAGTTCCGGTTCTGGGAAGTCCTCCATGCTGAATTTGATCGCCGGCCTGGATCGTCCTACATCCGGCAGTGTGTTCGTGCAGGATCGTGATCTGGCGAAGCTTTCTCGCGAGGAGTTGGCCAAGTATCGCCTGCACATAGTTGGGATGGTGTTTCAATCCTTCAACCTGATCGCCAGCATGACCATTGCGGAGAATGTGGAACTTCCTCTGCGATTCGCCGAGGTAGAGCGAAGCCGGCGCGAATCGCTGGCTCGGGAAGCTCTGGACCGCGTTGGCCTGCGGGCGCGCATGGATCACCGCCCAAGCCAGCTCTCCGGCGGCGAGCAGCAGCGTGCTGCATTAGCTCGCGCCCTCATCAATCGTCCTAAGCTCCTGCTCGCCGATGAGCTGACCGGCAATCTCGACAGCCGCACCGGTACTGAGATCATGAACCTCGTTCGTGAATTCAATCAACAATTGGGAATGACCGTGGTCATGGTGACTCACGAACGGACGCTGGCCGAGCGCTATGCCGAGCGCTTGATCTTCCTTTCCGACGGGAAACTGGTGGATGACCGGCCGAATACCCCGACACCTCATTCCGCCGTGGAGGTGCAAGGAGTACGCTCATGAAAATTCCTGACCTCACCGAACTCGCTCTGCGCAATCTGCGTGAATCGCTGCTACGCAATTCCCTCACGACCGTTGGGATTTCGGTCGGTGTAGCGTCCTTAGTTGCCATGCTTTCGCTCGGCATTGGCCTGCAGCAATTGGCATCGCGCCGATTGGTCAAATCCGGTCTTTTCGATACCGTCGTGGTCACCTCCCGCCGCGAAATGCGAGGCATGAGCCGCGAAGAAGAGCGCAACGGGCCAGATCCAGGTGCGAGCCGGATTCTTGACGAGCCCACCCGCCAGCAGATTGAAAAGCTACCCAATGTGGTGGAGGCCTATCCCGACATCCGCTTCGTTACCGAACTTCGTTTCGATGACAAACCGCATCTAACCATGGTTTCCGCCCTGCCAGAATCAGCCAAATCGAACGATGCCTTTGATGGCATGCAAGGAGTTTTCTTCTCCTCGGATTCAGCGCCGGAAGCGATCTTGCAGAAATCGTTTGCGGAAGAGTTGTTGGGAAAGACTCCGGCCTTGGGAGCGCCGGAACCAAATGTCTCTGACCTGGCGAAGCCGCTACTCGGAAAAGAACTGATCATGCGCTACGCGCAGCGGGAGGCCGCGCCAGCGCCGCCGTTGCGGGCCAATCAGACTTCCTCCGGAGATGATCTCGCCGGAGCCGCTTACTCGGTCGTCTCGCGAGAGCAGAAGCTGAAGATCGTTGGTGTCTCCGACCTGGACCCGGAAAGCATGCGCGGTCCGATGCGAGCCAAAGTGTTTCTGCCGCTCAAGCTGGCTCAGGGACTGCATGTTATGCAGCCCACGGATCTCCGTGAGATTTCTCACGCCGGCGATCAGCCGGTGTATTCCTCAGTCAGCGTGCGCGTAAAAGATCCGGCCAAGGTGCAGGGCGTCGAAGATTCCATCAAGAAAATGGGATTCACAACCTTCTCCATCCTCGATGCGACCCGCAGTCTGCGCCAATTCTTTGCCGTGCTTGATCTATTTCTGGGAATCTTCGGCAGCCTCGCGCTCGCCGTAGCTTCGATTGGAATTGTCAACACCTTGGTCATGGCCATCCTCGAACGCCGGCGCGAAATTGGCATTATGAAAGCCATCGGCGCCAGCGATTCTGATGTCAAGCGGCTGTTTTTCGCCGAGGCGGGTGCCATGGGAGTGTTGGGAGGAATTGTCGGCGTCCTGCTGGGCTGGGCGATCGGCCAGATAATCAATTTCGGCACCAACGTTTACCTGCGGCGCCAGTCTCTGCCCGCTGAGCATTTCTGGGCAGTGCCGTGGTGGCTAGTCGGAGGAGCAATCGGATTCGCCTTCGTTGTCAGCCTGGTTTCCGGACTTTATCCCGCAGGCCGCGCGGCCCGGCTCGATCCCGTACAAGCACTCCGCTATGAATAGAGCATGACCTTGAACGTTCGGCTTTTGCTGATTACCGCCGCTTTCGCTGCACTTTCATCGGCAAATTCATCAGCGGCCCAGAGCCGTATCGATTGCTCCGCAATGAACAGCCGCATCCTCAGGCAGGTCGTTCACTACTGCGTCTATCTTCCTGACGGCTACGATCAAGGTGCAAGTCAGCATCCACCCCGGAGTTATCCGGTTCTCTACTTCCTGCACGGTCTGGGCGATAACGAACAGACTCTGTTCAACAGCGGCGGATGGACCCTGCTCGACGACCTTCGCCACCAACACAAAATGGGCGATTTTCTGATCGTCGCTCCCGAAGGACGTCGCAGCTTCTACATCAACTCCGCCGATGGTACGTATCACTACAGCGATTTCTTCTTGCAGGAATTCCTTCCCCAGATCGAAGGCAAGTATCGCATCGTCAAAGGCCGCGCCGGACGTGCTATCAGTGGCATTTCCATGGGGGGCTACGGAGCTTTGCGTTTTGCCTTTGCTCAGCCGCAGCTATTTTCTGCAGTGAGCGCTCAAGGCGCTGCGCTGATGACCGAAACTCCGCAGCAACTGGACGCCGCCGAGCGATCCGGAGCGCCTCTGGCGAGCGTCATCGCCAAGGTCTTCGGCAGTCCCATTAACGTCGCGCACTGGAATGCGAACAATACCTTCTTGCTCGCCAAAAAAAATGCCGCAGAGTTGAAGCGCATGGCTATTTATTTCAACTGCGGCCAGGAAGATAACTATGGATTCGAAAAAGGAGCTGCGAAACTCGACGAGGAACTCACGCGCCAGGGCATCAAGCACGAGTATCACTCCTATCCCGGCGATCACAGCCTGCAATATTTTCTCTCCCACTTCGCCGAGGTCATGGAGTTCCACTCCCACGCCTTCCACCTGATTCCGTGACCTTTGCCTTCTTCGACGTAGAGAAAAACATTCCAAGCGGAAACGCACGACACGGGAGGGCACGACTTCAAGTTAGGGCGCTAGGAACACCGAAGAGGAACGTGCTTCGCTCGGCGCCTGAGGGCTACACGATCGACGGCACACGAGGGATTGCGCATTCATTCACCCTGCGCCTCATTTCCAAACAAAATCATCCGCATCGAAATGCTTCCAAAATCAAATCCCTCGTATGGATACGACACCGAGTCCCGTTCATCCGTGCTGCCGATGCAATACAGCAACGGCAAATAATGCTCGAGCGTCGGATGCGCTGTCTCCAGCAATCTCTCTCCCCACTTCTGTGGCGCCGACAGCGATCCAACGTCATGCGCATCGACCGCACGCTTCACCTTCGCATCGAACTCGACCGCCCAATCAAATGCGCCATGCGGATGCTCCCAATCCACGCGCCGCAAATTGTGCACAATGTTTCCGCTGCCCACAATCAATACTCCACGTTCCCGCAGAGATCGAATCTCGCGTGCCAAATCAATGTGCTCACGGAAGCCTCGTCGCGCATCAAGGCTGAGTTGAAAGGCCGGAATATCCGCATCGGGATACATGTGCCGCAGCACGCTCCAAGACCCATGATCGAGTCCCCATCTCTGATCGGGCTTGATCTCAGGATCGGCGGCAAGCTTCTGCGCCTCTTCCGGCGCTCCAGGCGCGGGATATTGCACTTCGTACAAGGGGCGCGGAAAACCTGAGAAATCGTGGATAGTGCGCGGATGCGCGGAAGCCATCACCTGCGTGCCTTCCGTTACCCAGTGTGCCGAAACTACGCACACGGCCATCGGGCGTGGTAATTGCTCAGCGACGCCGTGAAGCGTCTCTGTGAATGCATTGCTTTCGATTGCGTTCATTGGCGATCCATGACCAACAAACAGAACAGGCATTTGCTGCAAGCGGAATTACCTCAACTCTTTGATTCCAGGGTTTGGCGAAACGATTCGTGGCTTATTCGAGGTCAGACTTGTCGGGGTTGTAGTAGAAGCGGAACCGCAAGGCCAGATAAGGCCCATTGAATTCGCTGGGCAGCGGCGGAAAGGGATTGGAAGCCGTAATTCCGCCCCAAGCCGCGCGATCCAGTGCGGAATCATTGGATGTGGCTCGCAGTTGCATGTCGGCGATTTGCCCGTCTCGCGTGATGGCAAACTCAATCGCGAGTTTTCCCTTCTTTCCCATCCTCGCCGATTCGGGAATCATGCGGTACCAATTCTCTCGGACGTCCTCTAACACTCGCTGCAGGTACGGCCCGAAATCCACGCCCTGCGTGTCGCTCAAAATGTCCAGTGCTCCAAACTGCCTGCCCTTTGCGCCAGTGCCGAGGCCGAAGTCGCCCTCCTGGCCTCCGCCGCCAGCCGCGCGATTCGCGGCCGCTGCCTGCGTGGCCTGCTGAATCGACTGGCCCGCAGTCATTCCGCCCGCGTACTTGCTGAACACGCTACTGCTATTGGGCCGTGGGGGAACCTGCAGTTGTGCTGTCTGATTGTTTTCGGGCTGAGTCCGAGGCGCAGCCTGAGTCTGTTGAGCCGCCGATTGATTCTGCGCCATCACGGGCGGTTGCGAGGGTGCGGGTGCTGCTTTAGGGCCGCTCATTCCCGGCGCTCCCGCGGGCGGCGAGATGAGCTTTCGCAGTTCCTTTGGATCGAGTTCCGGATGCCGCGACATCGCGATGCGGTCTTTGTCCGACTGAATGCTTGTATTTGGTTTACGCGTGACCTTTTGCGCGTCGGGCGGCAGGGTCAGGAAGGTGACGTTTTTGTCCCGGTCTGAATTCAGCGCCACCACCACGGCTCGGTGCCAGGGGATGTATTTCTGAATCAGGTTCAAATTCCACAGCACCATGATCACAACCAGGTGCACAATCACCGAAATCCAGAAAGCTTCCCGCT
>Ga0070734_10000316_pt1 | contig 112933 bp, 76 predicted proteins | sample Coa_R1_8_FD_66444 | JGI IMG/M metagenome (GOLD analysis project Ga0070734, IMG submission 66444) | Surface soil microbial communities from Centralia Pennsylvania, which are recovering from an underground coalmine fire - Coalmine... | ecosystem: Environmental > Terrestrial > Soil > Unclassified...
CGCGGACGAGGAGAGCCCGCTGGCGTAAACGCGCCCGTTACCCACAGCCAGACCTTCCAAAACGTCATGCTGGTTTCCACCGACGTAGGATCCATAACAAAGCCTCGAGCCGTTCGTCGAGAACGCTACAACAAATCCGTCGAAATCGCCGCCGCCGTAGACCGGTTGGGCAGCATTGAGGGTGGGAAGATCGAGTGAACTTGTCATTCCAGTGAGCCATACCCGGTCTGAGCTGTCCACCGCCACGCTTCCGCCGAGAAACTGATCCGAATTCGGTCTAGATCCTCCATAGTATGTGGACCATAGAATCCTGCTGCCGTCCGCACTTAGTTTCGTCACGAAGGCATCCACCGGCCCATGTCGACTTGCTTGGAAGGCCGAGGGGGTTGACGGGAAATCGCCAGACTCGGTCACACCGGAGACAATCGGGTTGCCGGTAGAGTCCACCGCAACAGAGTAGGCGCCGTCCATTTTGGACCCGCCCAGCCAGGTAGAGAAAACCATTTCCCAGTCGGAAACGCGCAGCTTCACCAGGAACCCATCAATGGATCCGCCGAACCGGTTTTGGCGCGCGTTCTTCACAGGAAAATCGGCGGATGCCGTGAAACCTGCGGCGAACAGATTTCCGGAGCGATCAATCGTCAAACCAGAAATGTGGTCCATCCCCGTGCCCCCGATCAAGACGGTTTGCAGACTATCAGGATGGCCGGGGGTGAACCGCGCGACGAAGCCGTCCGGTCTGCCAGTAGGGCCAAGTTGCGCTCGTAGACCGGGGAAATCGCTCGACATCGTTACGCCTCCGATAAACACCGTTCCGTCCGACCCAACGGCCAGTCCGGTAGCCTCATCGTTCTTTGATCCGCCCAGTAATGTCGAATAGACAATCTTTCCAGCACGGTCCAGCTTCAGCAGAAACACGTCACGATCCGGTCCTCCGAATCGACGTTGGACGGCGTCCGGTGTCGTGGGAAAATCGGCGGACCGAGTCGAGCCCAACACGTAGACGGACCCATCAGACGCCACCTCCACGTCACCCGCGCCGTCCCACGCACTTCCGCCGGTGCGCGTGATCCACGCTACGCGGCCAGTGCGCGCCTCAAGCTTGACGACCACGGCGTCCATGTTGCCCGGCTGACGCGAAGCCTGTCCTGAAGACAAAGGTGGGAAGTCCGGAGAATCGGAGTGGCAGGCCAGGTACACGGCTCCGGCTGGATCCATGGCGATGCCGTCGCAATCGTCGGTTCCTGAGCCACCCAGGTATCCAAGGACGGTAAACTCCGGCGCTCCACCGGAGGCCGCTGCAAGCAGCGCCACACAAATCGTCAGGGTCACTCGCACCCGTTTCATGTCGTCGCCCTGCTTACAACATAGCTCATACTCGGCAAATCGGGAGTTTCCATAATGTGGCGCCTTCCCGAATGTGTGTTGTCAGCCAACCGGAAGTTGGGAAATCGCCGGAGGCCATCACCCACGAGTAGTCGCGTATCGTTTACCGAATCCAGCTCCGGGTGTTTACCTTTGGCGGTGGACGTCAGAATTACCGGCCACATTATATGGTTCAAAATGGCCATTTTATGGTTCAAGTGACAGTTCGCCGCGTACACAAGCTTCATTCCTTGCTGCGCGACTAGAAAAGCACCGGCCGACTACAACTTCATCCGAGGGAGTCGCGGCCCAGCCCGCCGTGGGAACTGTGGCAAGGCGTCCGTCGTTCCCAGGTACACTTGGTATTCGAGACCGAACATGGAACAATAGGCAATCTTGAAGAAATTCGCGACAAAACTCTTTTTCGCACTTGGCCTCTTGGGCACTACCGCGGCAGTTTCATCTGCCGGCGTCATTTACTCAACGGATGGCACCGCGACCCCTGGGTTCTTTCCGTTGAACGGAGCTGCCAGTACATCGTCAGTTTTTCATGCCTTCCAGTTCACAGTAGGAGCAGGTGATGGCGGAGCGCTGGACGAATTGGTAGTGGCCGGCCAGTCGAGCACTGGGTTTACGGAGACTTTCGATATTCTGAGCGACGACTCGGGCAGCATTGGTTCACTTCTCGATACGATTCCGGTAACGGTCACCGGCGACGGCGTCTCACGGTTGTACTCCGCAAGCCCGGCGACAAGCCTGACACTGGTTGCGGGAACCACGTATTGGCTTGAGGCGACATCGCCATCCGGTTCGGATTCGTTTTTGTGGCTGGAAGCGGACCCAATTGTGAATACGACCGAATTCAGCAGCGCAAGAACCGGGACGTTCCCCGATCAACCATCGGAAGCATTTGCCTTGCTGGATGCGCCCGCGGCTTCTGGTGTTCCCGAGCCTGCCACCTGCCTGCTCTCGCTTTTCTGCATCCTCCCATTGGCCTACGCCAGGCCCGCTGGTCGCGCCGAAACGCCAAGCACGCCAGCGAATCGTACTTCGCGCCCGCGCGCCCGCGTTCTCTGTGAGCTGTCTATAAATGCTTTTGACGTGGACCGCGACTTGGGCGACACGTAGACAGCCTGGAGGCTGCGCGGTTCTCTGAGCGCGGGATCCAACGAAAAGGACATCTCGGCGTGTGCACGTCAGCCTCGCCGAGCTGCCTCGATGGCGGCGACGTCGATCTTCTGCATCGTCATCATCGCCTCAAAGGCACGCTTTGCCTCACTGCCGCCAGCCGCAAGCGCATCGGTTAGGACGCGCGGGGTGATCTGCCAGGAGAGACCCCATCGGTCTTTGCACCAGCCGCACTGGCTTGCGGTCCCGCCGTTACCGATAATCGCGTTCCAGTAACGATCCGTCTCCTCCTGACTGTCCGTCGCGATCTGGAACGAAAAGGCCTCAGTGTGCTGGAACGCCGGTCCGCCGTTGAGACCGAGACAGGGAATGCCCAGAACCGTGAACTCCACCGTGATCACATCGCCCTTATTGCCACCCGGATAGTCACCGGGAGCCTCGTGAACAGCGGTTACTTTGCTATCCGGAAAGGTGACTGCGTAGAAGCGCGCTGCTGCATGCGCGTCTTTGTCGAACCAGAGGCAGATCGTGTTCTTTGGCTTCATCGTCGTGTGCTCCTTGTGCTCGAATGGGGCCGAAGGCCGCAGTCTTTGCGTCGATCCGTATCCGTTGACCCACCGATTTCACCTGCTGATCTGCTGGGCCGACGTCTCCAACTGTTCACCACCCGTCCGGCACTTCTAAATCATATCGCCGGCAGGATCGACTTCGAGGTCCGAAGGTATGGCAGGCTGGTTGATGTTGGGGGACACGGCGATAAGCTCATTTCACGCCCAGTCGTCGAACGATCTTGAACACTGCGGCCTGCACGAGGGCGAAGGTGGACTGAATGCCCGTAATGCGATCCGGGTTCCGCGCAGCTTCCGTTCCCCCCTTCGGACAGCAAGCGCGGTCCCCACCGCACGCATAGCGGCGGGTGCAATCATCGCCTTGGAGCCATCTCAGATCGAAAGGCCGGGATCCCCCTCAATGACTTGCTGGCGCAGCAAAGGCCGCTCGCCCGCTTTCCAGAGCGATGCCGTGTGGACCACCCGGTAGCGAAGAGGACCGCCATCGGGGAGATCGCTGCGCGTGATCGGGCGTGGAATGCAGAACTCGGTCCGCATTTCATCGCCGGTGAGCCGCACCGTCGCATATCCGTGACCACCCATGTCAACGAATTCAAGGTGCGGGGAAAGTTGCGGATTCGACACGGTGTGAGCGCGCTTCAGGTCGAAACTCTTGGCGTATTCGAGGCACGAGCGGACGCCGTGCTTGAGGAGCATGTTGTAGGTCCATTCGGGCTTACCCGCCGGCCCACCGAAACACAGGCAACCCCTCGACCGCCTCCCGAGAGCACTAACCTTTATCGGCATTGAGGAGCGTACACTCTCATATAGAATAGACGGTGAACGCGCAGGCCCAGGAATTGACGAAGCGCCGACTATGTCGCTGACTAATCCGGTGCAGGCACCTCGGACGAATCCATTCTGGTTTCTTTTCGGAAAGCCTCGAAATGCCGCGGAATGGATCTGGCTTGCGACAGGCTTCGGAGCACCCCTGGCGGCTCTGGCGGAGTATGACGGCCATTTCGGCCAAGGTAGTGTTCCCGATCTTCGGCCGATCATTGGGATGATGTTTGCGTGCGCCTTGGCAGGTGTCCTGGGTATTGCGGGCTTTACCTTTCGTGGTCGAGGCTCACTGTCCATGATCCTGGCGAGTGCCGCCATATTCCAATACTCACAGCGGGAACGCGATTACGATCAGGGACCCATTCTTTGGGGAGATGGGGATGTCATGCATATTGCTGCGCTGGGCAATGGCAGCCTCCTTTTGTTCAGCCCGCAATGCGTGGCTTTGTTGGATCGCAACGGGACGCCCATCCCTGATCTGCAAATGCTCGTGGACGCTCGTCCATTGCAGCTTAGCGACGGCCGCGTCGTGGCTATATTGGCTGGGAATTCCACGACGTTTGCTGTGATCGACGCAGTGGGACATGCCTGGTACCGGCAAGACGAGCCCAGCGTCTATGAACCACTGGCGGCCTCCGCGGCCGCGAATGGCTCCGTGCTCATAGCATGGAATGACTCGTCGGCGCCAGGATCCAGAGTCGTAGTCTTCTCGTATTCTCGGGCCGGCGCCCGAGCACACGTCGATGTGGGGCCCTTGAGTCCCGTTAGAATCCTTCGTCCGCCCGCCGAGGCCAAAACAACGTTAGCTCCCTTGCAGGCGGTTTTGTTTTCGGATGGCTCCGCCGCCGTGTATTGGGCCTCCAATAGCTTGGTTTGGTATGCGCCCGACGGCAGCATTCGTCGCGAGGGTGTCCAACCATTCAACTCCACCTGCAAAGGAAACATCTCCATCGCGCGCGATGGCACGCATGCGTATGTAACCGCCGGCGGCGCCAGGTGTAAATTCGAAATCCTACGGCTCGATTCTACGGGAACGCCTGATCCGGCTTTCGCACCCGACCGTGCGACTTTCAGGGCCCTTGGAATCCCTGTCGAGGAGCCCGTCCATGTCCTCGATATTCCAGACAATGGCTTCGTGGCATGGAACTATCACCGGGCGCTCCACTTCGATTCCTCCGGCCGGCGCGATTCGAACTTCGAAATACGGACCGAAGACTACCACGGCATCGGGGAGATGGTTTGGACCGGCGACCGGTTGACCATAACCTCGGGGGACTCTCTGCGGCGGTTCCTGCCCAATGGCAGCGAAGACCGATCATTTCGAGTTCCTTTGCTAGAGACGCGGTCTCACAAAGGGAGGGTCACATCCACGCTTCGTGGAAGATAGGTGCTCCGTCATGAGGGCCGACGAGATAATCCTGGAAATCCGGATCAGCGATGTGCTTGCTTTGGTTCTGGTGGGATCAAGGAGACGGCAGCACGACATTCTGGGGAATCGCTTTCGACGCCTGTGGGTGGTCGGTAACACGGAAGTGAACCTCTCCGGGGGCGGCCAAAACCATCCCGCTCCAAGTCGGAGAGAAAGAAGGCCTATTATTTTCTGGGATTCTGATGCTGATGCTTGAAGAGCGGAACCATGGGAGATGGAGGGCTGCCGTTCGGCGGCCTTTGGGGCTTAACAGCCTCGGCCTCGGCCGGAACGCTTCCGTCAATGGGAATTAACAGGCTGTGTGGCTTCGCGCTGACAATCCAGTACGGAACTAAACGACGTGAACCGAGTCGGATGGATCTCGCGGCTCGGGGTGTCCTCCAGCGCTCCGCGGACTTCCCACCCGGTCAGAGGTGATCGCATGGGCCACGAATTTCCGTATAGCTAGCGGAAAGGCGAATTCGGGAAACATAAGGAGAAGAAGCATCAACGAGGGCGAAGGTGGACTGAATAGCCCTAATGCAAGCTTGACTGGAGTTCAGCTTCCGCTCCCCTTCAAACAGCCGGCGCGGTCCCACCACAAGCATGGCGGCGGGCGCAATCATCACCCCTGGAGCCATCTCAGATCGAAAGGCCGGGATCGCCCTCAATGACTTTCTGGCGCAGCAAAGGCCGCTCGCCCGCTTTCCAGAGCGATGCCGTGTGGACCACCCGGTAGCGAAGAGGACCGCCATCGGGACGATCGCTGCGCGTGATCGGGCGCGGAATGCAGACGAACTCGGTCCGCATTTCATCGCTGGTGAGCCGCACCGTCGCATAGCCGTGACCGCCCAGATCCACGAATTCAAGGTGCGGGGAAAGTTTCGGATTGGAAACGGCGTGAGCGCGCTTCAGGTCGAAACTCTTGGCGTATTCGAGGCACGAGCGGACGCCGTGCTTGAGGAGCATGTTGTAGGTCCATTCGGGCTTACCCTCCGGCCGGTCGGCCAGGAACAGCGAACGGAGCGGATGGTCCTTGGGAAGACGGTGCTCAAAAGCCTCCATCGTCCCAGGGCTGGCCAGCGAGGCGCCGACGAAACTGATCCCGACGGGCTCGAACGGGGCGGGCGGCAATCGGGAGGCGGCATAGCCGGCCCAAAAGCTGTGGCGGTCGCCCGAGACGATCGCGAACCCGGTGATCTTCGCATCACGGACGAGGTCATAGATTTCGCCGCGCTCGTGGTAGGCGCTGCCATAATCGCCGCTGCCGATCTGCGCGAAGGTGTCGGCCGGCCACTTCTGCTGAGTCAGTCCATCGGGAAGGTTCTGGGGGTCGGCCCGCGAATCGAGGGCGCCCTGCGAATTGCCCCAGATCTTCCAGGTTGCTCCGGACCGGCGCAACTGGTCCATGAACCATTGCTTCTGACGGGTCCCGAGTATCGTGTGCGGCGGTGAATCTTTTCGAGGGTTCGGAATGCTGACGCCGCCAAAGCTGAGTTCGGCGGGCGGTCTGCCGCCGTTGCAGGTGCGGCCGGCATCGAGCGCGATCATCGCGGGTTCCGAGAACATCCCGTTGAAAGCCGGATCGTAGATCTTGTCGACGCCCTCCGCATCGGTCGGGTCGTCGCCGCAGAAGCTGTGCTGGTCGGTGAGAATCAGATCGAGGTGCCGGCCGTAGCGAAACGACCGATAGCCGATCAGGCTGTTGATGGCCTTCAGATTGTTGGGTTCGATCCCGAGGCCACTGTCGTCCCACTGTTCGATCGGCACATTTTTCACCGCCACCGCGCCGAACGTATCGAGCGATCCGCTGGGCGCCTTCACGCGTGCGGGAACATATTCGAACCATGCCTGGTTGGCGGCGACCTTGACAGTCTGGCCCGGCTGCGGAGGGCCTCCTGCCTGGACGATACTCTGCCGGCCCTGCCACGAGAATTCGTGATTGTCCCACATAGAGACGAACGGCCAACGCGCTCGCGCGTCTTGCAGGTCGGGATCGGCCAGGTAGCCCTTGTAGACCGCGCGATAGCCCTCGACCGTTAGCGGGTAGTGGAAGTTGCTGCTTTTGCCGCCATCGGGAATCCGGCAGACTTCGTAGATCGTGCGGTCGTACCGCGTCGCCACCTCGTCCGGATATTCGACGACCTCATAAATGAAATCACCTAGGTGGAGAACGAAACCGAGTTGATCGGCGGGCGCCGCGCGCTCATCCTCAAAGATCATCCGGCGATAGCCGTTGAGCTTGCCTTCATTCACGCTCTGGCAACTGACAAAGGCGAAATTGACCGGCCGTGGATCGTTCGCCGGCGGCGCGGTGATGGTCCGGCCGATGCGGCTGCCGTTCCCCTCTCCATCGGCGAAGCGGTACCAGTAGACGCGCGCAGGCTTGAGATGGCCGACCAGCACGCGCGTCGTCCAATCCGATTCCGCTGAGACCGGCGCGGACGCCTTCGCGACGACCCGCCGGAACGCATCATCCTCGGCAACCTCCACCGTGAGCACGCGCCGGCCGCCCGACTCGAACGGCCGCCGGGTCCAGAGGATCACGCTGCTGGGATCGGGATCGCCGGATGCGACGCCCTCCGGATACAGGTCACGCCGCTCATGCCAGCCGGTGGTTGAGGCTCGAGCCGATCCGCCCCACGCCAGCGAGGCTCCCATCCCCGCGGCCAATTGAACGAACTCGCGTCGATTGAGCGTCATCGTCTATCCCCTTCGCAGTCTCTCCGCATGCCAAGCAACGGGGTCGGGCATGAACGTCGAGCTGAAACAATATAATAGACGTGGTCATACCCGGCTGGTAACGCACTGAAAGCGCGATGCCCGCCGAGGCTGCACGGCGCTTCCAGGCAATTCGGGTTTCTCGACGAACCGATCGGAGTCGCCGATATCCACAGGGGAAAGCGCCATTAGGGCTGGCGAAAGTAGACTGAATGCGTGGCGACTTCACCTATTTCGATCCAACCGGCAAGGTAGTCCTGGCCTCTTAAGCGGAAAACCGCGGGCAGAACTACAAGGCGCCGAAATATATTTTGGGGATGCCAGAATCCAAAGCCTATGGACGCCTCGGTCACACAGTTGTTGAAGGCATCCGAAATCGTAGCGGCGACCGCCGAACCGGTCAACTTCTGGCGTGACACGCCGGCACGCATTAGGGCAATCACGAGGCCGGCGACTTTCCGCTTATATGAAAGCCGGATTCGCCCCCTATTGCTGCCGTTCCACTTTGATCGTATTGTCGTCGGGCGACCGATCCACCAGCTTGTTCCACGGGTCAATGCCAGCCGTCACGGGGATCGCGTCCACCAGGAGCGTGAATTCCTGCTCGTTGCGGTCGATCTTGTGCTTTTGCAAGTAGAGGAGCTTCTCTTTGTCGCCGAATACGCCGATATCGATCCAATCGGCCAGGGGGACCTCGCGCTCCTCGCCCTGCTCCGACGCCTTGAGTTTGCGAGCGGCGACTTTCAGCTTTACCTCGTACTTGCCATTGGCCGCTGTCCGCCAGCTTGCCGAGAGTGCGCGGTTCTCGTAGAGCGTCACGGCATCGAACATGTCGTCGATGAGGTAACCATACTGCGCGGGCATCACGGCCCTCAGGCGCGCTTCCAGTTCGAGCGCGTTGGTATACGGCGGCTCCTGGAAGGCGACATCCTGCACGTATCCGCGCAGCGCCCGGTTGATCGCTTCTTCGCCGACGTAATCCTGGAGCGCATAGAAAACCACGCTGGCCTTGTTGTAGCGGATATAGCTCTGTCCCTCGCAGCGGATCAGCGGCAGCTCCTGCTTCTTCTCGCTGCTTCGGCCCCCGAGATACCTGTCCATTTCGTATTTGAGGAAACGCTTCATGTGCTCCGGGCCGTATTCCTGCTTCATCACCATGAGGGCGGTGTATTGCGCCAGCGATTCGGACATGACGGTGGCGCCTTGCACATCGCCGCCGATCACCTGGTGCGCCCACCACTGGTGCGCTACCTCATGTGCGGTTCCGTAAAACGGATAGTCGACGTCTTCCTCGTCGGCGGGATCGACACGCGCGATGAATCCGATGCTCTCTGAATACGGAATCGACGCGGGGAAGGATTGGGCGAACTGGTCGTAGCGCGGAAACTCCACGATGCGCACGGTCTTGTTCTGGTACGGGCTGAAGTTCCGTGTGCAATAGTCGAGCGAGGCTTTGACGCCCTTCATCATCCTGGCGAGGTTGTACTCGTGGCCGGGGTGATAGTAAATGGCGAGATCGACATCATTCCAGCGGTCGCGCAGCACCCGGTAGCGGGCGGAGAGTACGGAGAAGAAATTCAGGATCTTGCCGCGTGAACGATATTGGAACAAGTGGCGGCCGCCTTCGCTCCAATCGCGCACCAACTCGCCGGGTGCGACGGCGATCTGATCCGGCGCAGTAGAAATCACGGCTTCGAACTGCACCCAATCGGCATCGTGCGAGATATAGGTGAAGCGGCGAGCGGCTACGTCGTGGATGTCCGCGGCGCGCGGTTTCGGGGCCAGGCCGTATTTGCGACGCGTGTCGTCCTCGCTTAGCTCGCCATTGGCATCATATCCAAATTGCGGCAGGCTGCCGCTGTTGAAGAACGTTCCGTTAGCAACGATATCCGTAGGGGCGGTGTCGTTGGGAAATCCGTGCGGCTGCCACTCGATGTCGAATTCGAGCTCTCCGGAGGCGCCGGCGGGCCAGGGCTGCGCCATCCGGTAAGTTTGCGTCTGGAGCGCGCGATCGCTTCTTTCCAGGTGCGCTTCGGGCGAGAAGCGCAGAGTGTGGATGGTCCAGTCTTGCGGAAGGTCCAACAACACCTCCGAAATGGGCTCGCTGAATTTGTTAGCCAGATCGTAGTGGCCGTGGATGCGCACGCGACGCTGGTCCGGTTCCAGATCGACCCGGAGAGTGGCGGTGGTAATCATGGGCCCCGGCGACTTTTCGTAGGCCTTATACTCGCGTTCGTAACGCAACTGGAGCTTTTCGCGCTGACTGCGTGTGCGGTACGGGTTGAGCACGTTGGTGTTGTAAAAGATGAAGCCGCCAATGGCAGCGAAGCAGATACCGGCCGCCACAGCCAATTTCCTTTGCGGCGCTTGGAATCGGGCGCGCGCGAAACTCCACCGTGAGCGCCAACCTGAAGCCAGACCCCGCACCCAGAACAGGTGCACTGCCAAGCCCAGCAGGATCGCCAGCGCCGACCAATAGCCGTAATACCAGAACACCGGTCCCAGAAAGTGTCCGTAGCCATTCATGTCGGAATAATCGTGGTCGGGATGTGAGCTGTAGTTGTAAAGGTGGTGCTCGAAGCCGAACTGATCCATGAAGGCGTACGCCAGATAGTAAACCACCATCACCAGATGACCCAGGTATTTGTGATTGACCAGGGTGTGCACCGCCAGTGCCAGGGCGCATACCAGCCAGTAATCGTAAAGCTGCAGCCCGAAGAGGTCTTTCAGGTAAAGGCCCGGTTCCAGACGGGAATAGCCCTTGGCGAGCTGAATCGCCATTCCCGTAACCATCAACACGCATTCCAGCAGCACTTGCACCAGCATCAACGCGAACAGCTTCGAGAGCCAGAGCGACCATCCGGGCAAGGGCATGCTGTCCACGATCTCGTTCACGCCCGCGTCGCGCTCGCGCCACACCAACTCGCCCGAGTAGAAAGTAATGGTGATGAGTATGAAGAGAGCGAAGGTCCCTCCCACCAGTTCCAGCACCTGGTACGTGACGGGGTAGGTGGGTGTGCCATAGATGCTGCCCAGAGTGCGCGCGCTGACCACCATGAAGCCGGCTCCGGCCAGCACGATCACGGCGAAATAAATATTCTTGACGGTCTCAACGAACTGCATCCAGGTGAGGTGAAGCCACGTGGGGTACGTGGCGGCTCGCGGCAGCAGGGAACGGTCCACGCGCGCTGCCTGCTGCGCGGGAGCGCGGTGCTCCATGCGGAATTTCCACCAGGTGAAACCCATCAGCAGTCCCGCTAACGCCAACCAGAGCAGACGGTTCCACAAGAGAAAACCCTCCAGCCCCGGAACACGAGTGTTTTTCTCAACGATGGTCCAATACTCGGTCAGGTAGCCGAAGGCAGTCATGCCAAACGGGTCCACCAGGGCGGCGAGAAACTTGTGCTCGATCTTATGTGTGATGGTGCCGGCGATGAGGTAGGCCGCCAGCAGCAGCACGCTGATCATGTACACCGGAAGAATGCGGCGCGAGAGGACAGCCACGGAGAAAAACAGCGCGCCCAGAATCACCACGTTGGGAATCACCACGCTGAGATAGGGCGCCACATAGGCAGTCCAGTGGTTGGCGCCGAGGCGCACGTGGTCAAGGCCGGGCATCAGCGTGCCCAGCCACAGACCGGTGCCGATGCCGGAGAAGACCAAGATCAGCACCGCCGATGCGGCCAGAAACCGGCCGGCGAGGTAGGCGGTCTTACCGGCGCGCGAAGTGAAAATCAGCGGATCGATACGGCACTCGAAATCGCCGTACACCGCACTTCCCATGACGGCGGCTGTCACCAGGAGCCCGAACAGGCTGAGCCCGATCGTAAGATTGGCGAGGGTGAAAGGCGAGTTTGCCAGTACTTTGCCGCCCCCGCCGAAACTGACACTGGCGCCTTCGATTCCGCCGGCTGTGGCGGCCATGATCAGGCAGGCCAGCGGGGCAAAGAGGAGGAAGTAGACGTAGGTCGAGATGGCGCGCACTCGCCGGTCAATCTCGAATATGGCGACCGCGCGAATCACGATCGCCTCCGCACCGCCGAGAAGTAGACATCTTCCACTTCGGGTTCGATGATTTGGAATTCCGGCCCGGGCGATTCCTCCGCATAGACGCGGACCAGTCGGCGGCCGGCATTCATACGGGCGGAAATCACCGGCAAGCGCTCGCGATATTCATCCGCCTTCGCGCGCTCCGCGGAGGTCTGCCAGATGCGGCCGCGCAGCTCGGCGGCGAGTTGCAGCGGATCGCCGGCCGTCAGTACCTGGCCGAGATGAATCACGGCCATCTGGCGGCACAGGTCGCTCACGTCGCCCACAATGTGCGTAGAGAGGATCACGATCACGTGCTCGCCGATCTCCCCCAGCAGGTTGTGGAAGCGGACGCGCTCCTCGGGGTCGAGGCCCGCGGTAGGTTCGTCGACGATGATCAGCTTGGGACCGCCGATCAGCGCCTGCGCGATGCCGAAGCGTTGTTTCATGCCGCCGGAAAACGCTCCCAGGCGCTGGTTGCGCGCGTCCCAGAGGTTGGTCTGCCGGAGTAACGCCTCAACGAGAGCGCGCCGCTCGGCTCCAGCCGAAATTCCCTTGAGGCGCGCGAGGTGGTCGAGCAGCGCTGCCGCTGTGACCTTCGGGTACAGCCCGAACTCCTGCGGCAGATAGCCAAGCACGCGGCGGACGCCGTCTTTATCCCGGAGCACGTCAAGGTCATCGAGCCAGGCTGAGCCCGCGTCGGCATCCTGCAAAGTGGCCAGAATGCGCATCAGCGTGGATTTTCCAGCGCCGTTGGGGCCGAGCAGGCCGAAAATTCCCGCACCGATGGTCAGCGAAACTCCGCGGAGCGCACGCACACCGCCGGAGTAAGTCTTCGAGAGGCCCTCGATGCGCAATTCCATAGGTATAGGTTAAGTCCTCGATCGGTGATTGCGAGGATCTGGATTGGCGATGGGGTGCCACAGGTTCGGGATATCGGAGTTCACGCCTGGTTAGAAGCGACCAGCTAAAAAAGCGTTCCGTCGTATTTTTGATGTCCCTGGTGCCAGCTTCACGCCGTAAGCTCATCTGGCGACCGCACGAAAAGCGCCGACGGACTCGGTGTTTTGCGGCGGCGTTGCACTCCAAGTCGGCAGTTCATGCCGGCCCGTTCACTCTTCGCCTGACGGATCGACGCGGAACATACCCTTGATTCCCGGCGGAATCGGACCTATAAATCGGAATGGGGCATCTGCAGTGCGATGACCAGCCATTCGGACAATCTCGCGAGTCCTGCAAAACAGCGAGTGCTTACTCGCGCTCCGGAGGATCTTACCTGCGACCGCTTGGTCCGCTTGGGGGAGGGGATCAACAAAGTCGTCTACGCTTCCGAACATTGGGTGATCAAACGCCAGCGTCGTCCTTCCGAGATCATTGCCTTGATCTGCGTCTGGAAGGTTCTGAAAAGGCTTGACCACTTCCTGCCCGGAGGGCTCGGACGGCGACTCCTGGAAAGACCTGGAAGGCAGATCCGGTTTCTCCGTCTGATATTCCAGGCTATCGTACTGCCCATCCCCAGAGGCTTTTGGCTGGCTACGCACATCGGATCGCTCTGGAAGTGGCACTCCTCTCGGGAGGTCCAGGGCCAGATTCTCGCCGATTCCTACCTGTCTGGAACCACACTAATGCCGGGACGCGTGGCTTTCCCCCCATCACGAGTGAAGATTGGCGGCTGGCCCGGTTGGCTGGTGGTCTCGGAGGCGACGGAGCGAGTGGAGACGACCCTTCAAGATCGGATCAATGATCTTGCACGCGCCCGGCGCTTCGACGATATCGAAGTCTGGCTGGAGCGGTTTCTGGACCTGCGGAAATCCGGCTGGAGGCACGGCGTTTTATCTCTGGACCCACATCTGAAAAACTACGGGGTCGTTGGAGACCGCGTGGTGCTCCTCGATGCGGGGGGCTTGACGAACGACTGGCAGGAGATAGAAGAACGGCTTGGCCTTCACGACGAGTTCGACAGTCCCCACGTACGGCTTGGACTCGAAATGACACTGCGAGACCGGCCCGATATTTCGCAGCGGTTTGATGCGCGCTGGAGAGCGACCGTGAACGCGGGCACCGTCCGAAATCACTGGCCGACGGATTTGCCAGGTCAAACCGGCGAGCAGCCGCCACCGACATAACTGCATGCCATTTGTCACGCAGAGGCTGCCTCCCTTCTGGCTGCGGGGTCCGTGTTTATGCCAAACGGGAATTCGCCATTCCTCCCAGGAACTGCGCTGCTGTTCCGGCCGAAGTGTCCACTATGCCTCGCTGTCTGGCTCACCCTCGCCACAGGCATCGGCATTTCGGTATCCGCCGGGTGCGTGCGAAAGACCGAGAAGACCACGATCAGCAACATTCCCGAGTGCGCTGGTTCTCGGCCAAATAAGTCACCGCGGTAGTGCATCCGCCGCTCGTCGGACGCACTGGCGGACAACGGACCCATTTCCGGCGAATCGTTGCCATACCTCTGCCTGTCGAGGTTTAAAGGCCCTTAGTCAGGTGTCCTAGGAGCTGGGACCCCTTTTAGTGGTCGAATAGGAATTCTTTGCTGGTCAGCATTGCCCACACCATGTCTTCGAGAGCCTGCTTATGGGCGTCGCGGCGCGCCTCTTCGGTGCCCTTGGACGCCTTCGCCGCGGCCAACGCTTCGGACAGCGACTGCCTCTCGGCATCGCTCGGATACCGGCTGTATGCCGACAGGAACATGTACTCCAGAATCCGGCGATCCGACAGCCCCAGCTTCAAGAAGAGCGCGATCGTGCCTTCGGGCGCACTCAGCTTCTTATTCAAGGTGTCGCCGTTAATCACGGCGAGCGCTTGCGCGATCGTCGGGTCGCTCGACCTCTCCGCAGCATCGCAGATATTGCGCGCGGGGCGGCCGAACGACGTGAGAAAGTCGGACTTTACCTGCGTGTCCGGCAATTGGAGCGCGCGCGTCCCCGCGGGATAGCCGTTGAACGCGGTGGGCGTCCCCGTCACCTGCGACATCGCGTCCAGAATCACTTCTGCCGACAGGCGGCGCACGATGTGCTTCGAATAGTAGATGTTGTCCGCTTGGTTGGTCGCGTTCGCCTCGCTGGAAAGCTGATAAGTGCTCGAATTCAAAATCAGCTTCATCAGCCGTTGCACGTCGTATCCGTGATCGACGAAGTCCTTCGACAACGCCGCGAAGAGCTCTTCGTTCGAGGCGGGATTGGTGGCGCGCACGTCGTCTACCGGATCCACCAGGCCGCGGCCCATGAAGTTTGCCCATACCCGGTTCACGATGGTGCGCGCGAACATGCTGTTCTTCGGACTGGTGAGCCACTCCGCGAAAACTGCGCGCCGGTCGCCCGGGGCATCGATCGCGACGCTCTGACCGTCGAGCGGCGTTGGCGGCAGCGCTCGCGCGAGGCGGGGATGCAATACGTCACCCGAGGTCTTGGCGAATACAATGTTCTCACCGGCCACGTTCCCGTTCTTCACGCCGACACGCGCGAAGAGATTCGCCATCTGGTAATACTGCGTCTGCGTCCACTTTTCGAGCGGGTGATTGTGGCATCGCGCGCAGGTGATGCGCTGCCCGAGGAACGCCTGGGTAGCATTCTCGGACACATCAATGGGGTCCTTGTGGAGGACAAAGTAGTTGAGCGCGCCGTTCTGCCGCGTGCTCCCGGAACTCAGGAAGATCTCGCGAGCAAACTGGTTCCACGGTTTGTTCTTGCGGACGGAATCGCGGATCCAATCGTAGAAGGCCCACATCGCCGTGGAATTGAGGCGGCGGGTGGAGACCAGTAACAGGTCGGACCATTTGTATGCCCAGTAGTCGACGAACTCATCGCGCTCCAGCAACCGGTCTACCACGTGCGAGCGCTTGTGGGGCGAGGTGTCGGCGAGGAAGTTCTCCACTTCTTCGGAAGTGGGCAGAATTCCGGCGGTGTCCAGGTATGCCCGCCGCAGGAAGGTGGCATCGTCCGCCACCTTCGACGGCGCAATGCGCAGATTCTTCAGCTTCTCAACTACCAGATCGTCTATGAAGTTGCTTCGCGGAAACCTATCGTAGACATCGGCCGTGATCTGATTGGGAAAGGGCACCGTGAGTCGGGCATAGAGCACCTTGCTCGAATAGAACAGCGTGATGGCAGCCTCGCCGGCGCCGTTCATCTTCACGTGGCCCCAGTCGTCGACCGTGGCGACGCCTTCATTGCTGGAACTGAATTTCACCCATCGGGTCACGTCTTCCGAATGCCCGTCCGAATACTGCGCTCGCACTACCAGTTGCTGCTCGGCCTCGGGTGCGAGCACGGCAGCGGCAGGAAAGACTTCGAGCGAACGGACTTCCGCATCGGACGCCGCGGGTGCCGGAGCTCCGGCCGCAATCCACTCGCGAATCACACGGTACTCGAGAGAAGCCGGTTCGAATCGCTTTCCCCCTCCGTGAGGGATGGCGAACGAAGGCTTCGCCAGCATCAGACTCGCCGGCGGGTCGGCCAACGACACCCGGCGGCCGACGGAAACTCGCGTCAGAGTCGCGTAGTCAGCATCGGGATCGTACCCGCGCAGCGTGAGCTTGAATCCGTTCTTACCGGCGAGAGCACCGTGGCAAGCGCCGGAGTTGCATCCCATCTTCGTCAGCACGGGGATGACGTGATTGCGGAAACTCCACTGGAAGGCGGCATGTGCATCTTTGACGCGCACCGTGGCGTTAGATGAGACCCCGTGCGATTTAGCGGTGATGCGTGCCTCACCATCTCCCACGGGGCGGACGAGACCGTGCTCGTCCACGGTCGCGATCTTCGGGTCGGATGACGTCCACTCGGTCGTACGCGTCCAGTCTTCCTGATGGCCGGAAGCGGTCGCTTCGGCAATCAACTGCTGGCGCGCTTCGGGACCGGTGAGGTCGACCGTAGGTGGGAGTACGGCGAGCTTTTGAGCAAGAAGCGGGGCGGCGAGGAAAAGCAGGAGAGATTTGAGTCTCCTCATGCGAACAGCTCCCGGATCGGTTCCGTGCCGCGATCCACAAGCGGGATCGGACGCCCCTGAGCGCCCGGAAGCTCGACTCCGAGATCGATCCCAAGACCGCGATAGACGGTGGCTGCGATTTGCGCGGGTGATACCGGCCGGTCCTTCGGAGACGCCGCAATTTCGTCCGATGCTCCCACCACGGTGCCGCCTTTGAGCGGACCGCCACCCATCAGCATGGTCCAGCATTGCGGCCAGTGATCGCGCCCGCCGGCAGGGTTGATCTTCGGCGTGCGTCCGAACTCGCCGGTGGCCACCACCATCGTGTTGCTCAGTAGGCCGCGCTGTCCCAAGTCCTCCAGGAGCGAGGAGTACGCCATGTCGAACATCGGGCCGACCAGGTCGCGGTAGCAACTGATCGGGCTGAATGGCTTCGACCCGTGGATATCCCAGGTGATTTCGTCGAACACGGTCTCGAACATATTGACCGTGACGAAACGAACTCCGGCCTCGATCAGACGCCGCGACAAGAGGCAACTCTGGCCGAAGCGATTCATTCCGTACTTCTCGCGGACGGCCTCGGGCTCGCGATGCAGTTCGAAAGCCTCGCGCGCTTTCTGCGACGACATGAGCGTGTATGCCTGATGGAACGTGGAGTCGAGCAGTCGCGCATCCTGCGAAGTTTCGAACGCGCTCACCGATTTGTCCACCAGTTCCCGCCAGTTGCGCCTCCGGTCGACACGCAGGGCGGAGAGATACTCCGGCGGCAGCATATCGGGGACCTTGAAGTTCGGGTCCGAAGGATCGGCATTCAACACGAAGGGATCGAAGCCCTTGCCGAGAAAGCCGGCCGTCTGTCCGTGAGGCATGTTGCCGCCGGTATTGCCGATCGGGCGTGGCAGCAGCACGTGCGCGGGCACGTCGCCCTTGGGGCCCTTGAGCTTGTTCAGCACACAGCCCATGTGGGGATGCTCGATTCCACCCTGAAACAGGCGGCCGGTCTGCATCATCTGGTGGCCGGTGTCGTGAACGGCGGCGGCGGTGTGGTAAACGCTGCGAATCAGCGAGAATTTGTCGGCTTGTCTGGCGGTGCGCGGGAAATTCTCGGAGATCTCGATGCCCGGGACGTTGGTTTTAATCGGCTTGTAGGGCCCGCGGATCTCGACCGGCGCGTTGGGCTTCATGTCGAAGGTGTCGAGTTGTGAGGGCCCACCGATGAGCATCAGCAAAATGCAATTCACATCGGAGCTGTTTTCGGTGGCGCCGCGTGCGCGGAGTGTGAACCAGTGGGTGAGGCTCAATCCGAGCGCGGCGAGCGAGCCGGCATGGAGGAAGTCGCGTCTCCTCAGACCGTCACAGAATTCTACCGGCCGGTCCGCGTCCAGACGAAACATGTGTGCCCTCCAGTGCTCTCGATTTTATCACCGCCATCACGGCGTTGGGCACACAGACGGAGTCGCGTGGATGCCGCGGAAATCGTAGCGGGACGGACTTAGTGTGATAGTTGGAGAAGCCGGCTAGCGACCTGCACTGGCCACGACCTTCGTGTTTACGCGGCCGCCAAGGCCTTCATTCAGCTCGAATGCAATCTTACCCGGCACCGATAGCTCGATCTCAGTCCCCATGGCGAAACTGCTTCGGAGGCGAAGCTTCGCGCCGATCCGGTCGGCGCTCTCGCGCATATCCTGGAGCCCGCGGTGTCCAGGATGGCCCCACTTGAGTTGCTTGGCGTCGATTCCGCGCCCGTTATCGCGGACCGCGATCCGCAGCTCGCTGGGCCGGTACTGAACCTCCACCTCGATGCTATTGGCTCCGGAATGCCTGCAGGCATTCGCAATCGCCTCGCGCCCGATTCGACACACTTCATCGCGGAGATCCGGCCTCAACTCGCGCTCCGTGCCGTGGACAACCACGCGAAACCCGTCCCCGGCCGCATAGCCCAACTCGTCGGGAACAGCAGCGAGGGCTTCGCCCAAAGACGTATTGTGCCCTTGCGGCAAGCGAAAGTCCTGCGACGGCGAAGATAGAAAACGATTGAAACTCATTTGCAACAACCTTCTCCTTCCTCAACTGCTGCCTGGACCGGCTTGAGCCTGTCACTTGCCGCCCAGATCTACCGGCCTCTCTGGGATCCAATCCACTCGCGGATATAGCCTGGACAAGCGTCCAGTTTGATGCCCTCGATCTCGCAGCATGCCAGAAAACTCACTGCATCACGGTTGATGAGTGTTACGTCTCGCAGATTGAGGGCTCTAGTTTGGCCGGGGGCCTCCAATTGAAGGAGTCGTTGCAGTTCCGCAACATCCTCACCTTCGATTCGGCCACTCAGCGAAAGCACTACACCGTCATTTGACGACCGCTGAATCCTAAGCATAAACTCCTTGGACGGTCTATCAAGAGGCAATGCGAAGGCCGTTTGTAAGTAGCTGAAGAGATGGCTACGGTCACGAAATAGGGCTCGCGAAGTTCGCGAATTCGCGATAATTTCGCGAGGCGTGCGAAAATTCGCGAAACTCAAACGTGAACCGTCATACGCTTGCGGCCCTCCCCAGGCATTTAGGGTGAATGCAAATCAGCTACTCGTACCGCAAGGCCACCAGCGGATCGATTCGCGTGGCCTTCCGCGCGGGAATATAGCTAGCCAGGGCCGAGACAGCCACCAGCAGCAGGGGCACGCCCGCAAACACCAGAGGATCGGTCGGCGTGACGCCAAACAACATCCCCGAGAGCAGGCGCGTCAATTGCCAGGCGGCGGCCAAACCGATGGCGGCGCCGATCAGGGAAGTGACCAATCCGCGCCCGACTACCAACTGCAAAATCTCCGATGGGTTTGCGCCCAGCGCCACGCGCAGGCCGATTTCGTGGGTGCGGCGGCCCACCGAATAGGCCGTCAGGCCATAGATGCCGACCGTGGCCAGGGTCAGCGCAAGGCAGGCGAATACGGTCAACATGAGCATGGATACCCGGCGCAACATCAGGGAATCGGCGAGGACCTGTTCCATGGTGCGCACGTTGGAGATGGGCTGCTCAGGATCCAGTTTGAGGATTTCTGCGCGCACAGCAGTGGAGATGGCGGCAGGATCGCGTTCCGTTCGCACGGCCAGTCCCATGGACTCTCCGGGGTGTTGCATGTGGGGTACGTAGATCGCGGGCTCAATCGTCGCGTCGAGCCCGTACAACTTGGCGTCGGCCACTACTCCCACGATCTCAACGGGTGCGCCCCCAGTGATGATGTGCCGTCCGAGCGGATTCTCATGAGGGAAATGCTTGCGGACCAGAGCCTCGTTGACGACCGCGACACGATTCGCGTTCAGATCGTCATGCTGATCGAAGAGACGGCCTTGCCGTAGGCCTATCCCCATAGTGCCGAAGTAGCCGGGCGTGGCGGTGCGGCAATCCGCCATCGGTTCCTGGCCGCTTGCCACCGGTGGGCGGCCTTCGATTTGGAAACCGTTTACGCCAACGCGAAACGAGAGCATCGAGACACGCAGGGGCAAAAACATCACGGCGCCCGCGGAACGGACACCGGGCAGCGTCTGCAGCCTTTCGGTGAGGTCCCTGTAAAAATTGGCGCGTTTCACGGGTGTGTTGTACTTCACGTCGGGCAGACTCAGCGTCATGGTGAGTATGTTTGTGACGGAGACACCGGGATTGACCGAGGTCACCCGAACGAAACTGCGCAGCAGCAGTCCTGCGCTCACTGACAGAAGCACCGCCAGCGCTACCTCCGATGCCAACAGAACGCTGCGGATGTGTTGCGACCCACCAGCGCTCTCCGAGCGGCCCCCCGACTCCTTGAGGGTAGTGTTGAGATCCGTGCGCGAAGACCGTAAGGCGGGAATCAGCCCAAAGAGGAGACCGGTTACGATCGACAGCCCCAGGGTAAACGCCAGGACTGGCAAATCGACGCTCATGTGCTGCAGCATGGGAAACATGTCGGGCACCACGCTGCGCAATGCATGTACACTCCAGACCGCCAGCACGAGGCCCAGCAAGCCCCCGGCCAGGGACAGCACAAGGCTTTCGGTCAGCAGTTGGCGGACGATCCGGCTACGCCCGGCGCCCAGAGCGGCGCGAACGGCGATCTCTTTCTCGCGAGTAGCGGCGCGCGCCAGCAACAGGTTTGCAAGATTGGCGCAGGCAATCAACAGGAGCAGACCAACACCGCCGAGGAGGATCATCAAGACCGGGCGAATGCGTCCGGTAAACATCTCCGCCATTGGAAAGAGAGTAATGCCCCAACCGGTGTTGGTGGCCGGATACGCCTTCTCCAGGCGCTGCGCGATCACGGACATCTCGGCTCGCGCCTGGGCGGCCGTCACTCCCGGCTTCAGCAGCGCCACGATGCCGTAGTTGTGATTCCGGCGCTCCGGATTGTTGGTATCGATGGCGGTGGGAAGCCAAAGATCCGCCGCTATCATTTCACCGAGTTTGTGCGGGACCACGCCGACGATGGTGCGTGGGACGCCGTCCACTGTTAGTGAGCGCCCGACGGCCGAGGGGTCGGAATGAAAACGTCGCTGCCAGAATGCGTTGCTGATCAGGACCACGGGAGTGCCGCCGGGGCGATCCTCATCGGGCATGAAATTTCGGCCGGCTATCGGTTTGATGCCGAGCGCGGGAAGAAATTCCTGGGAGGCCGTGGCGGCAGAAACGCGCTCTGGCTCGCCCGCACCACTCACGTTGAGTCCGTATTCGGGAATCGTGAAGGCGGCTGCCATGTGCTCGAATGAGGTAGCTTGCTTTTTCCAATCCAGGTAGTCGGCGGCGCTGACGGGGAGTTGATCGAACCCCGATTTGAGTATCGTCCCCCAAATCATCACTACACGGTGAGGCTCTGGAACCGGCAGGGGTTTGAGCAGCACCGCGTTCACCATCGTAAAGATGGCGGTGTTGGGGCCGATACCCAGAGCGAGCGCCAGGACGGCAACCGCGCAATAGCCCGGGTTTCGCATCAGGGCGCGAAAGCCGTGGCGTAGATCTCGCCAAAAGATCCGCATCAGGCACTCCTATGAGGGGAGTAACGCCGATAGGCTCGGGATTGTTCCACTTTTGCCGGCAGAGTATCGCCATGCCCACGATTTGGGAGCGCTGCGATGACCGGTCGAAGTCTGTCAAGCCCGCAGGGAAAACGGCGCGGGGGTGCTTTCACGGCAAGCGACTTGGCGTTACTTCGCCAGGACCACCCGGCCCGCTCCGGGCTCCACCGAAGCAACGCCGTTGGTGCGCACGCGCACGATCACCACAAGAGCGGCCAGATAGAGCACGCCACCCAGGATCAGCGTCTGCATCAGCCCCAGATAGATGGCGAAGACCAGCGCGCCCACGGAGCCCAGCACGCTCGAAGCCGCATTCAACGACCACGCCCACCGAACGGATGGCGCATGCATCTCTTCCAATCGCTGCAACGCCGTCGGAAACGGCATCCCCATGACAAATGCCAGGGGCGCAATCAGCAGGACGGTGATCAGCATCTTCACTTGCCAGGGCAGCCACACCAGAGCCGAGAGCAGAGAGGACACCAACAGCGCCAGAATGGCCGCCAGGATCGCCACACAGCCCAACACTTTGATCAGCCGGCCCTCATCTTTCCCCAACATGCGCCGGCTGGCAGCGCTGCCCAGACCGCTCGCAATCAGCATGGAGAAGATCACCCCCACCAAGGCGCGTGTTGGCGAGCCCAGGAACAGCACGAATTTCTGAATCAGTCCGACCTCGATCAGAATGTAGCCTGCGCCGATGAACAGGAAAAACGGCAGAAAGTTGCGAGCCTTCGGGTCCTTCGGGAGGCGCGTACCCAGCACCAGCGGAGGTGCTACCAGGATCAACGCGGTGGCGAGCATGCTAATACCCATCAACCGGAACAGCAGCGGTACGGCCTTGTTGATCTTGAAGTCGGCGTTGTCCTGTTGCGCCGTCGTCAGGAACGTAATGAGGTCTCGCGGCTGGACCGTGTAGAAGAAGAATGGGCGATTGTCGCTGACCGGGCTGATGTCGAACGTGTACTTCCGCTCGTACTCTTCGGGATTGGCACTGTGGAGCAACTCGTAGAACTGGTTGTGGGTCTCGACGCCGGGCAGGTACATAGTCTCGGCTTTGGCTGCGGCGAAGAGCCCCTTAGCCCGGTCGATATCGGTCTGGTTGAACGGTTTACGAGAGAACAGAACGTAATCGGTGGCGCCCCATCCCTGGACGGTTCCGGTGCGCCCCACCATCACGTGCCGCCACGGTTCGCTCTCACCCAACTGGGTCAAGGCCTCGATTGCGAGCGAGACCAGGCGCAGCGATTCGCGCGGCGGCTCGAAGCCCCAGCGCGTAATCGATAGCACGCCATCGTCAGTGAGATGCGTAAAGTAGTCGTGGAAGGCGTCGGTGGTGTAAAGGTTGTTCTCCGACAACGCGAAGGCTCCGGCTGCTGTGGACGCCCACGTGTCCACCAGCGTTGCTTCCACTACCTGATACTTGTCCGTGCTGCGGCGAACGAAGCTGCGCCCGTCCTCGACATGGACTTTCACTTCGGGCCGTGCGTAGAGATGCTGGCTCAGTCCTGGAAACTTGTTCTGCATCACCGTCTCGGCGATGATCGGATTGATCTCGACAGCGGTGATGTCCTTACTTCCCGAAGCTAGTGCGCGCGCGACATCCCATCCGCCGCCGGGACCGATGATCAGCGCCTTGGCCCCAGGCCGGACCGCATACGCCAGGTAGAAGCCGTCTTCCGTGAGGTCGTGGCGATCGCTGCCCTTGAGATCGTCTAAGTTGCGGTTGAAGATGGCGGTGGCGGCGTCGGCGTCGATCTTGATGGTGTAGCGATGTTCCTCGGGGAGGTTCACCACGGCGATGCGCGAGAAGCTGTTCCACTTCACCCAGATTTCATTGGCGAGCGTCTGCCCTTTCGCGTGCCGCGGCTCCAGCACAGGCTGCCGGTAGTTGTAGATCAGAAGTGCGACCAGCACGAGCGCGAGGGCTACGCTACCCGCCCGACCCATGACGGAGCCCGCCATACTGTGCCAGACGGCAGCCGCGACGGCGAAAAAGACGGCCGATGCCACTACCGTGCTCGGGCCGCCAAACCAGTCGAGCAGTGGAATCAGAATCAGGCATCCGGCGGCGGCACCCGCCAGGTCGAAGAAGTACACGCGGTCGATTCGCTCGATAGTCTCCGAGATCGCCAGCGAAACGATCGTGCCGGAAATAAAAAAGGGCAGCGCGGTGGTGAAATAGACCAGCAGGTAGTTCCAGCCCGAAAGGTTATCGGGCTGCGCCAAAATCACGACCAATGCCAACACCACACAGAAGGTGTTGATTGCGCTAAGACGGCCCAGGCGTGAGAAGAGCGACCCCTTCCAGCCAGCCACCACATACGAGAAGACACCGCCGATCCCCAGTCCGAACAGTGCGATCGAGATCGCCAGGAACGCGAAGTGATAGTAAAAGACCACCGAGAAGATACGCGTGAGCGATAGTTCGAGCAGCAGAGTCGCGAGCGTAGTCAGAAAGACGCAGAGATAGATCTCGCGCCAATGATGAGGGGATGGTTTCACTGAGATCAACCTCCTATGTTACCGTGGCCCGGCGCGGCGCGACAGGCCTATCCTTCGGTATCATGCACGACGTTGCCGGAAAGGGCGAGGCGAACGGACTACTGAATCACGATCGGCACCGGATTGCTCACGGCGTCCGGGAAAGTCAGGCTCATGTACACCGTCCCGGTGTAGCCGTCCGGTACCTGCGCATTCACCTGGTAAAGGCCGGCGGCAGTGGGCGTCAGGCCTGCAAAAATGGGTGTGACCTGAATCCCCGCGATACCCGTGCCGAAGCTTACGGTTGCAGTGTCAGTGACGCGCGCCAGTGGCTCCGCGGAGGGCGCCGGCGCGCCGGTCGCCACTGCCGGACTAGTCGCCCCGAGGCCGATACAATAGATGGTCAGGAAGTCGCCGGCATGGGCGGGGTGGCTGCCATCCGGCAGGTTCACACTGCCATCCTGGTTGACAACCGCGATGATCCGGGGCGCCACGTTGCCCACGTTGACCGAGACGATGTTGCTGCTCAGGTTGTCGCGTTGCACCTGCACCGAAGCGGTTCCAAGGGCAGTGTCCACAGGCATCTGAAACGCCAACTGGCCGTACGAAGAGTAGAAGAGGGGAGCGGGGTTGCCGTTCACGGTGATCGTGGCGCCGCCGACGGAGTTGGCCAATGGGGGCGCTTGACCCGAGGTGAATGCGTTGAAGGAAAGCTGCTCTCCCTTCACAATCATGATGTCGCCGGGAGAGACGGTGTCGCCGGGAACAAATGTGCCGTTGTCGAGCACGCCCTGGAAATAGATCAACGGCGCGCCCTTATCGACTATCTGGAGATCCACAGGCACTTTGGTCGGCGAGTTGATCGCGTTCGAAGCGATCGTGATGGAGCCCTGATTGTCGCCAACTGCCAGCCCTGTGGGATCGATGGAAGTAAACGCTGGTACAAGAGTATCGGGCTTGATCCACGACCCGCCGGCGAGCGTGACAGTTCCCGGCGTCAGGGTGCCCTGCCCGGCGTTCACGAGCGAAACAATCGGGTCGAAAGGATAGACGAGCGGCGGCGCACCCACAGCCAGCCGCAGGTTGATCGAACTGGGTACTGCCTGAGCGATCGGCTGAGTGGTGAGATGCATCGTGACCGGAATGGTGACGTTCTCCGTCGAAGTCGGCGACCCACTGGTAGTCACCGATCCGGTGTAGGTGCCCTCCGCCATATCGGCCGTCGGCTGCACGTGAATGCGGTAAGGATAGACAAAACGGAAGCTGCCGGTCCCTTCGAGCGAAAGGCTCAACCAGCGATTGCCATCCTGCGTGGTGGTGCTGGTAGTCACCGCATGATTGGTGGTGATGTGGAGATCGGCCGCGGACCCTGGGGCAACATACACGTCCTCATTTCCCACGCGCACCGTAACGGTGATCGTCTGCGGCGCATCGATGGTGGTGCTGTCCGCAGTTACGGTAACGATCCCGGTGTAGGTTCCCGCTGCCAAACTGCTGGTGTTCAGCGCGAAATTCAGCGGAATGCAGGTGCCTGCGTTGGTAGTGCTCTGGCACGTGCGCGAGGTGCCCACCGAAGCCGTCAACCACGTAACGGACGCAGGAACGCTGGCTGTCAAACTTAGCGATCCGTTTCCGTTATTGTAGGCCTCCACCGTCTGTGGCGGAGCAGATCCGCCAGTGGCTACCGCAATGGGACCGACCGTGCTGGAGACAAGGCGCAACATGGGCGCGGCGCCCAGCAACGGTAGAAATGTAAAAAAGACGAAGGCAGATAAGATTCGAGTTTTCAGACCCACTCCAAAGCACCCTTTTTGTAAGCCCATATGTAACCGACCACCAGGATCGCGAGGAAGACTGCCACTTCAGCTACGCCGAACCAACCGAGTTCGCGGTACCTCACCGCCCAGGGAAATAGGAATATAGTTTCCACATCGAAGATCACGAACAGGATGGCGATGATGTAGAAACGAACCGTGTAGCGGCCGCGCGAATCGGATGCGGCCTTGATGCCGCATTCGTAGGCTTCGAGCTTGGCTAGGAACGGGGCCGAGGGCCGTATCAGCTTGGCGACTATGATCGTGACTATGGGGAAGAGGATCGCGATTACCAGAAAAATGAGAATCGGAACATAGCCGCTCGGCATGGCAACAATATAACATGAGGAACTCGTCGGCGTTTACGACAAGACCCCACTTCGTCCTTCGGATCCTGTTATAAAATTATTTCAGATCTGAAATGCGTAAACTCGGCATGTTACTCGCGGCGGCGCTGATCGCGGGCACCGCTCCGGGTCAGACCGCGGCCCCACGCGTGTTCGAAGTTGCCTCGGTGAAACCCGCGGCACCGTGCTGCGCTGCCGGCCAATGGCGGGAAAGCAAGGCCGGCGACGATCGCATCGATTTCCGATACGTTACCTTGCGATACTGCATCGCTTTTGCCTATCAAGTGAAGGAATACCAGGTCTCCGGACCCGCCTGGCTCAACGAGCTGCGGTACGATCTCGTTGCCAAAGGACCGGAGGGAACGCGCCACGAACAACTCCCGGCGATGATGCAGGCGCTGCTGGCCGAGCGTTTCCGAGTCGAGTTGCACCGGGAGAAGAGGGATTTCAGCGTCTTCGCGTTGCTGGTCGGCGCCAGTGGACCGAAACTCAAGGAGTCGCCTGAGGAGCCCCAAGTAGAGGGCGCACGCTTCGGCATCAGCATGTCCCCCTCGGGCGTGGGGCGCATGGAGGTGAGGCACGGCGATATGACGGCACTGGCCAACTCGCTGCCCCGCCTGGTAGGACGTCCGGTGGTGAATCTCACGGGGTTGAATGGCAGGTACGATTTCGATTTGGAATTTTCGCCGGAAGACGCACGCGGAATGGTCATGCCCCAATCGGCTGGAGGCGACGTTCCGGCGGCTTCCGAATTCGGCTCCTCGATCTTCAATTCGATTCAGCGAATCGGGCTGAAGCTGGAAGCACGGAAGTCTGCGCTGGATACCATCGTAGTGGATCGCGCGGAGAAAATCGCCACCGAGAACTGAGGCGGCGAGGGCAGACCGGACCCGCCCCGTACTGGTCGCGGCAGTGAATGAAGAGACACCCCGCGCCTATATCGAAGTCAAGATTCCCGAGCGAGCTTCTTTGGGGATTGTCAAGGTGCCTGCCCGATCTGCGGCCCGGAGCTGACGTTCGGCCCGGATTTCAACCTGACTTTGGGTGCCGAGTCGATGGTTCCGGGCTTTGATTCGGATCCCCTTTAGTGACTTCTCCTGGAGCCGTTGCTCCCAGCGTTGAGGCCAAGTCCGCGCTTCGTGGCGGATCATGCGGAACCCCTTCGCCAACGGAGACCCACGCGAACTAATTCTCCACCGGCACGCGCTCCACATGATCGATGACAATCACTGGCATCGGGACCTTGCGGTTTTCCAGTCTCAGGCCTAACTGAGCTTCCACCGCGTCAAAAAATGACGTGCCTGTAGAACCATCTGCGCCTGCAATGGAGGCATTCAGCCGGCCCGCGGGGGTCCAATCCAGCTTGAATTCGAAAGAGCCCTTCATGTCGGTCTGATCGACCACCGGAACGCCGTGAATGTAGCCAGGCGCCATATTCGGAATGGCATCGGCGAGATCGCGCATGGTCATGTGCTGGCAAACCACATGCTGATCCCCAGGGGTTCCCTGCCCCGGACGGCACCGGTCTTCCGCGATCTTGGCCGTCTCGGAAGGCTGCATTTTGAGACCACGCTTGGAGACAACCATGGCGTAGACGGCCGTAGGCTTCTGCTCCTCATGCGTCGCCAGCTTGAGCCGATCCGCCAGCAGCGTCCGTACCATGAGGCGGAGCTGATCCTCGGGCGTGGTCGGAGCCGCCTTGGCGATCACATCGTAGCGGTCGACGGCGAGCCAGCCGGGGGCGCCCTCGAGCGAACTATCGGGAATGTGATATGCCGCCGTGATCAGCAGCCTCAGCGGAACGTTGCGAACGGTGACTTGGCCCGATCGAAAGTCGACGTACATTTCCTGTGCGCCGGATTTGTTAATCTTGACCTCCGCCACATCGAACGAAGGCAGTGTAGACCCGCTTTGCGCGAAGCCGGAAATCGCAGAGAAGAGGAACAGGAGGGTTCGGCCAGTTCGGAGCATGATATAAAACTCGCTAAAGGAATTTGGCTGATTGGCACCAGCTTACCAGTAAATACGGCGGTAGACCCTTTGCGGACGCGCGAAAAAAGTGATCAGGCGCAGGTAAACCTCCGCCCGGTACATCTCGTCTACACCGATGAAATGGAGCCGAGCGCGACCTGCCCGCCGATCCCAGCCGCGGCCGCCATGGATAAGCCTGTCCCCGAGCTGCAGGATTTCGACGAGGTCGTGCGAGTCTACTGGCCGAGGGTATTTCGATTCACCCTGGCCACGTCCCGTGATCGCGACGTGGCCGAAACGGTGACGCAGGAGTGTTTCCTGCGAGCCTATCGGGGGCGCGACAGCTTCCGCGGCGAGTCGAGCCTGCAGTCGTGGCTGATGCAAATCGCCATCAATCTGGTTCGCGACTTTACCCGGAGCCGCCGGCTGCAGTTCTGGAAACGGGCGCAGTTCTCGGCATTGGATCTGGAATCGGCCAGCGACTGGATTCCGGATAGCGGCCTCTCGCCGGAAGCCAAGGCCGTGATGCGCGAACAGGTCACGGCAGTATGGCGCGCCTCCACCAAGCTGTCGGAAAGGCAGCGAACCGTATTTCTGTTGCGCTTTGTCGAAGAGATGGCCCTGACCGAAATCGCCGCGGCTACCGGCATGCAGATCGGGACCGTAAAAGTACATCTGTTCCGTGCCCTGCAATCGGTGCGCGAGCGGATGGGGGAGACGAAATGAACCGGCATCTGTCTTCGGAACAGATCTGCAGGTGGGTCATGGGAGAGCAGGGCGCGGCGGAGAACGAGCACCTGGTGCGATGCTCGAAATGCCGTGAGGAGTTGGAGCGGTTCGAGAACGTGCTGGCAAACTTCCAAAGTTCCGTGCGGCACTGGAGTGACCGGTACGCGGCTGGCGTGCGAGTCCGTCACGAGCCCGTGCGCACCCATGGAGCGCGGCGATGGGTCTTGGCGGCAGCCGCAGTCCTGGTTCTGGTGATGGTTCCGGCGTACCAGAACGTTCGCGAAAAGAAGCGTGCCGCGGAGCAGGCGGCTGCGGATGCGATCCTTATGGAACGCGTGGAAAGCGCGGTATCGCGTACCGTTCCGCGTCCGATGGAGCCATTGATTGAGCTGGTATCCGGGCCATCGAGCCTGACAGAAGGAAGCGATAAGAGACCATGAGACAACGAATTTACCGGATGGGGTTGCTGACGATTCTGGCGGGCGGGGCGGCCGTTGCCCAACAGGCTCAGTTGTACTTTCAACAGCCGACCGGACCGGGGCAACCGGCAGGACGCGGGCAGGTACAGCTCCGTCAGTTTCTGAATCAGTTCAGCTCCTCGATGAGACTGAACGGCGGCGGGCAAGGCCGATGGTGGAGCAATCCGCAGACGGTGGAGTATCTGGGATTGACCGCCGATCAGGTGAAGAAGATGGACGACATCTTCCAACAGCATCGCATTCAGCTCATCGATCTCAACGCTACGGTCGAAAAGGAGGAGGCGATTCTGGATCCTCTGGTGCAAGCCGATCAGCCAGACGACGCCAAGGTGCTGGCGCAGATCGATCGCGTGGCGCAGTCGCGCGCCGACCTGGAGAAGGCCAATTCGCGGATGCTTTGGTCGGTACGGCGGGTCCTCACGCAAGAGCAGTGGAAGAAACTGCAGGCATCGCCGAAGGCCCGAAGGCTGTAGTCTGAGCGTCCGTGACGGAAAGACTCTTCTTTACCGCGCCAACAATCCGGTCGACGCTTTCGGCCCTCCAAGAACTCCGGGCCGCCGCTCGTTATTCGTGACGTAGCGCTTCCATCGGGTCCACCCTGGCGGCACGCACTACCGGCACGTACGAGGCCAGCATCGCGACCAACGCCATCGAGGCACCTCCCAGAGCCAGCGGCCAGATGCTCCCAAACTGCAAGCCTTTCACCAGATTTGCGGCGAGCGGTCTGCTCCATAGGACCATCGCCGCCCCACCCAACAGGCCCGCACACACCATTCCCAGAGCGTCACGCATCACTAGCCGGACCACGTCGCTGGCCTTCGCGCCGAGCGCCATCCGAACGCCGATCTCGTTGGTCCGCCGCACCACCGTGTACGCCAGCAGTCCGTAGAGCCCGACCCCGGCGAGAACGGCGCCTAATCCGCCAAAGAACTCCGAGAGGGTCGCGATCAGGCGTTCCGGGACGATCGTGGCGTCCACGTGCGCGCCCATTGTCATGACTTTTCTTACCGGCACGGACTTCAAAGCTTCCCGTACAGCCTGCCGCGCGGCCGGGGCCACGGACCCGGGATCCACGCTGGTGCGCAGCTCGAAGCGGTCGCTCAGACGGCTCTCCTGGAACATGTTGAAGTACATGGCGCGATTGGGGCCGTCCTGGATATGGTCCAGCTTCACGTCGCCGACCACACCGACGACCTCGTAGGGCTGGTCATCCCCGAACCAGCCGCCGGAGCGCGGGTCCCGATCGATTCTCACCAGCTTGCCGATAGCATTGCCACTCGGAAAATAAAGCTTCGCCATCGCCTGATTGATGATCGCCACGCGCGGCCGCCCAACATCGCGGAAGTCAAAGTCGCGGCCGGCGATCAGCGGGATGCCCATCGTCTCGAAATATCGCGGCGCCACCCAAACTACCGCCGTCCAGCGGCGATCTTCATAGCGTTCCACGTGCTCGTCAGTGGCCATGAAGCGTGCACCCGACCCGCAGCCTTCGAGTGGGACGCAGCCGCTGATGGATGCGGAGCGAACTCCGGGGATCGCCTCGAAACGTGCCAGCAAGTCCTGATATGGCGCCGCCAATTGCTCGCGCTTGTACCCGCTGCGCCATGGATCGAGCTGCACCACGAGCACGTGAGCGCTGCGAAAGCCCAGGTTGAAGGTCCGGAGGTGCGAAAGGTGGCCTAGAAACACCGACGCCGCGGTCACCAACAAAATCGAGAGCGCCACCTGGGCTGTGACCAGACCCCTTCCGAACAGCCGCCAGAACCAGGTCTCGCCACCGTGTCCGGTCTGCCGTAACGCGGAGGCCGGGCCCGACCGGAAGGCATACCAGGCGGGCGCGAGACCGAAGAGGAGCCCCGTGAACAGGGCGATCCCGGCGGTGAATAACACCAGGTGGAGATCGGGCGTGACCTCAACATCGACGTGCTGCCACACCAACCCGCTGGCCATGATGCGTACCAGCACGCCCGTTAGGGTGTACGCGAGCACTACACCCACCAGGGTTCCAGCACTCGAAAGCAGCACCGATTCGGTCAGCATCTGCCTCACCAGCCGGCCTCGGCTGGCGCCCAGACCCACCCGCACTGCCAGTTCCCGTTGCCGTCCGGCTGACTTGGCCAGCAGCAGGCTCGCCATGTTGATGCAGGCGAGGAGCAAGAGCAGTCCCGCGGCTGCCATAAGCAGAATCAGCGATTTGCCATAGATGTCGCGGATCCGTGTGAGACCGGCGGCCGCCGGTTCCAGCTCCACTCTTTTTTGCAGGATCCTCGGGTTTCGATTTCGCGCGAAGCTCTGCTCGGCCAAGGGATGGTAGAGGACGTTGACCTCAGCCTGCGCCTGCGCCAGAGGCGCCTCCGGCTTCAACCGGCCTAGAATCACGAGTCCAGGTTTCGCGCACGGCATCCAGACATCCGTCCGATTTCCCACTCGGGTTCCCGTGTACGCTTTGGGCGCGACCCCCACGATGGTCTTGGGGACGTCCTCATACCAGATGCGTTTGCCGATGGCATTGGGGTCGCGGTGCAATCGGGTGTCCCAGAAAAACCAGCTCACCACCACGACATCTCCATCACCGCTTGCCGGTACGTCATCGGGATCGGTAAGGCGGCCGATCGCAGGCTTGAGTTCGAGGACCTGGAAATAATTCCCCGGAATATTCTCGAGGATCAGCGGCTCCATTTCAGAGCCCTCCGTCCGGATGGCGGCAACGTTGTTGAACGACATGCCGGTCATGGCTGAGAAGACGTGATTGGCGTTGCGGAAGTGCTCAAATTCGTCCCACGACCAATAGCCGTCGTCTCGCGGATCATCAGGATAAGACCACAGAAACTGCACGAGCTGCTCCGGATGTGCGACGGGCAAAGGCCGCAGCATGATGGTGTAGAGCAGGCTGAAAATGGCGGTATTGGCGCCGATGCCTAACGCCAGGGAAAGCACCGCCGTAGCCGTAAAGCCGGGACTTCGCCGCATCAGGCGCAATGCGTACCGCACGTCGTTCCAGAGCATATTTTCCTTAGAGTGCCACGGGCGGGGCAAAGTTCCTGATGGATCGGTGAACTTCCCCACATATCTGGGTTATAGTTGGTTCTACCGATGTCGTTACTCCGGCCCCTTGTCCTCGGTTTCCTCTTGGTGACTCCCTGTTTCGGCGCCACTTTTGGAACCGTCGTAGCGCACGCCCAGCCACTCGCCGATCTGGCTATCGATGAGGCCCGCAAACGCCTTTACCTGGTCAACACCGCCTCTAACCAGGTCGAAGTCTTCACCACCGGCACCAACCCGCCTAAGCTTTCCACAACTATCGCGACCGATTCCACCCCGCTCGCCATCGCCATCTCGCCCTCGGGCAAGGCGCTCTACGTGGCGTGTTACGGAGCCTCCGCGCTAGACGTCGTCGATCTGACCTCAGCCAACTTCACGACACGGCGCATCACTTTGGCGGCCAGTCCGGAGGGCGTGGCGGTCGGTTTCAATGAGAAAGTCCTTGTCAGCACCATCGGCACGGGTAACGGACAGGACGTGCTGGTCACCTACGATCCCACGGCGGACGCCGCGCACGCCCTACAGGCCATCGCCATCGCACCGGGAGCACCCTCCGCGCCTTCCCTGCCTCCTCCGGGCGGCGTCATGGCGTTGGCCAGTCACGCTCGCCTGCAAGCTTCCCAGGATGGGCGGACCATCGTCGGAGTACACGAAGGCACCACTACGCGCACCGCCTTTGTTTTCGATGTGCCTTCGTCGACCGTGCTGTCCAGCCGGATTGTGCCGGCGATCTCGCCGGTAGTGGCCGTATCGCCGGATGGGTCGCGGTTCCTCACGGGTCCGCTCCTGTTCGAGACCGCCTCGATGCTGGTATTGGCGCAACAGAATACGTCCAACTCGCCGTTCGTCTTTCCCTCTGGCAGCACCTTCAATACGCAGACGGTGCAGGGGGGAGCGGTCTTTGCGCAGACCCCGACCGGCCCGGCCCTGATTACGGCCTACAACATTGTCCCGGTCGCGTCTCCCGCAGCGAAATCGAATACCGCCGAATTGCTGTTCAACTCGCCTGACAATCTGCTGATCCAGCTCGGCTTGCAACTCCCGGAAAATCTCGGTGGGAAGATGGCGATCACCTCGGACAGCGCGACCATCTACGCCATTTCGCAATCCGGCTTCATGGTGCTGCCCATCGGCGCGTTGCAGCAGTCGCCTCTGGCAATTCCCGATTCCAATGTCGCCCTGCTGGCGTTCGATCAGTGCGGCGTCACGGCGTCCCAAAACTCCGCCGTGATCCCGGTGCGCAACATGGGAGGCAGAACACTGACCGCGACCGCGCAGGTGCTCAGTTCTACTGCGACGTCGGCCACCGTAAGGGTGACTGGCCGGTCGTATGGCGGCGATGTCACGGCGCAGTTTAACTCCGCGGCCGCACGCAGCCTCGGAACCGTTACACCGGACCAATTGCTGATCCAATCCGCGGAGGCCGTCAACATCATCCCGACTGTGCGAGTCTTCCAAAACAACCGCAACTCCGAGGCACGCGGCACGATTATCCCGATCGACACCGGCGCGGGCGCCCTGGGGCTCTCCGACATGCTCGCCGACGCCGTGCGACAGAAACTCTACATCGCGAATCCGGGACTGAATCGCATCGAAGTCTTCGACATGCAGCAGCAACAGTTACTGGCGCCGATCGGTGTGGGCCAGTTGCCCGTCTCGATGGCGTTCGGCAGCGACGGCAATACACTCTACGTCGCCAACAGCGGGGGAGAGAGCATCAGCATTGTGGATCTGAATCAGGACGCGGTCACCGGGAAGGTCAACTATCCGCCGATTCCGTTCAACGCATCCTTCGCGATCATCACGCCGACCTTGATGGCATCCAGCGAGCGCGGACCGCAAGTGCTCATGTCGGATGGCACGCTTTGGAAGATCGTGGCCGGGAGTTTGGTGCCACGGACACTGAATGCGGATGTCTTCGGCACGGTGCGCACCATCCCCGGCCCGGTGCAGACCATGGCGCCGACACCGGACGGTGCGTATGTGCTGCTGCTCTCGGGGACAGGCGTGGGCTATCTGTACGATGGAAGCGTGGACGACTTCGTGACGTCGCGACAAGTGATTGCGACGCCGATCGCGGGCTACTATGGGCCGATTTCCGCAGGACCGGGCGGCCAATATTTCCTGGTGGACGATCAGATTCTGAATCAGGCGCTGACGGCGGTTGGTTCTTCTACGTCGGGCCGTCCGATTTCGGCCGTCACAGCCGTGAGTGCGAGCAGTTTCGCGCGATTCTCGATGCCGATTCGCGCCAGCGCTTCGGTGGCGCCCACAGACGCTGGGTTCGTGGAACTAGTGGACGCCACCACGCAACGGACCACAGCTACGGCCAACGCGCTCGAAGGGCCTTTGAGCGTCGTGACCGGGACGGTGAGGGCCAACGTGAGCGGACGGACGATGACGCTGGATTCGACCGCAAGCACGGCGTATGTTCTGACGACCTCCGGCCTGAGCGTCATCCCGATCAGCGGCACAACTTCCGCGCAAAACACGCCGCAGTTAGCGGGCACAGCGGTGGTGAATACGGCCAATCTCACGGCGTCAATCGCACCGGGCGGGCTGATTTCGATCGTAGGAAAGAATCTGGCGGCCACCGGGACATCGTCCGGGACGCCCCTGCCTTCCATTTTGGGGGGCACCTGCATCACCCTAAACAACGTGCCGATTCCGCTGCTGGCGACTTCTCCCACACAGGCCAATGCGCAGGTTCCATTTACCCTGGCGGCAGGACGCTATCCGCTGGTGGTCCGCTCGATCGCCAATCAGGTGGCATCCGCGACCGCCAATGTGACGGTGGCCCGGTACGCACCGGCGATTTTCTTCGACACGGATGGGCCCGCCATTCTTCACCAGGACGGGACTCGCGTTAACAAGGACCATCCGGCGTCACGGGATGAGCCGCTGACGATTTATGCCACGGGTCTCGGCGTAACCACCGGTGGGAAGGTGGCGACCGGTAATCCGTCACCTTCCAATCCGCTCGCCGTCACGGCTCCCATCCAGCTCTTTTTCGGCAATCCGACGATCAGCGATGCCGGAGTGATTGTGGACTGGAGCGGGCTCGCACCGGGATTGATCGGGGTCTACCAGATCAGTTGCCGTATCCCTGGCACGCACTTGAAGGGCAACGCGCTGCCGGTAACCATCCGCATTGGCGGCATCAGCAATCCAACCACAGGCCCGACAGCAGCCGTGGTGTACGTGAATTGAGCCCTGGTCTTGGTGAAAAATTGCACCCCTCCGTTAGCATCAGTATGAGTACCTTGGTGAAACTCGCGTACTAGCGTCAGGAACTATAGCGGTCGGAAGGTGATTTGGCTTAAAGTGTTAAGTGATCGGAAGTGTGAGGAGCCATGCGTTTTATCAGAGTAGCCGCATTTATTTCCATAGCGTTGCTGTCCCTGGTTTCGTGCAATCGGGACCCCAATGTCGCCAAGCAACGCTATCTGGAAAGTGGGGACAAGTTCTTTGAAAAAGGGCGCTATAAAGAAGCCCGCATTAAATACATCAACGCCCTCCAGAAAGACATGCGGTTCGGCCCGGCGTACTATGGCCGCGGTATGGCAGAGTACAAGCTGGGTTCGCTGGTACCGGCCGTGTTCTCGTTCCGGCGAGCCGTCGAACTCCTGCCCGAGGATCAGCCGCACCATTGGGACGCCAGAGCGAAGGTAGCCGAAATCCTGCTGGTTGCCGGAAAAGACAAAGAGGAGTTTCTGAAAGAGGCGAAAGAGAATTGCGATAAACTCCTCAAACACGATCCGAATTCCTACGAAGTCCACCGTCTGCTCGGAATCTGGAACTTCGACGAAGCCATCGCAGCTCAAAAAATCAAGGACCTGCCGAGCTTTAACAGTTTCATGGACGCAGCCGTCGTGGAATATCGGAAGGCCGAGGAGATCAAACCCGGACAGATCGGTCTGGAATTGCAGTTGGCGGCAGCGTTGCGAATGAAAAATGATCTCGCTGGCGCCGAAGAGATCTACCGTAAGGTGCTGGAGAAGGACAAAACGCTCCGGGCCGCTTATGTCGATATGTACACGCTCTACCTCACGGAGAGAAAGATTCCAGAAGCGGAAGCGATCCTGAAAACGGCTATTCAAAATAACCCCAAGCAGTACGATTACCTGATCATGCTCGCCAGGCAGTATGCCGCGCAAAAACGCAACACTGAGATGTTGGCCGTGCTGGATCAAATCCGATCCCATGCCAGCGAATTTCCGGATGCATACCTCGTGGTAGGGGAATTCTATCTCCGGCTGGGGGAAGGTGACAGTGCCATCAAGGAGCTTAAAGAGGGGGAGGCGAAGGATTCCAAAAGAAAGCTCATCTATGAGAAGGCCATCATAGAGGTACTGATGCGGCAAGGGAAGAGAAGCGAGGCCGCTGACCGGAATTCGGCGATTCTCAAGGTGGATCCGAACGATACGTTCGCGAAGGGCCTGGCTGCTTCCTTCCTCATCGACAAGGGCGATATCAATAAGGCGATTATTGAACTGCAATCGGTGGTGACCAGAGCACCGGACAATGCTTCTGCCAGGTTCAACCTCGGCCGGGCATACGCGGCTCAGGGCAAAATTGAAGAGGCGCGCCAGATGTTCCAAAAGGCCATCGAACTGCAACCCGGCAACACGCAGGTGCGGCTGTCCCTGGCTTATTTACAGGTCACGCACGGGGAATACGAGCCTGCGATTAAGACAGCGCAGGAGGTTCTGGCCTTTGATCGCGGCAACGTCAACGCGATGTTGGTCGAGTCTGCCGCATTGTTTGGGCAGAAAAAGTTTCAGGAAGCGCGCAACCTGTTGGACATGATGGCGAAGACTTACCCCACTTCGCCGGACGTGTATTTCGAGTTAGGGCTCGTCGATCTCGGAGAGAATAAATACAAGGATGCGGTGGCGAGTTTCCAGAAATCCTATGATCTTAATCCAGCCAACCCGCGCGGATTGATGGGAATCGTCGAAACGGACATGGCGCAGAGCAAGTCCGAAGATGCGTTAACGCTGTTGCAGACCGAGGCGGAAAAGGCCCCGAACCGCCTGGAATTCCGCGTCGCGCTCGCCAAGACGGCGGTCCGCGTGGGCAAGTTCGATCTGGCGATTCAGGAATACCAAAAAGTGCTGGCGGCCCTGGATAAGAACTCGCGAGACCGGGGTGGTCTCTATTTGCAGCTTGGCGAGACCTACCGGCGCAAGGGCGATGATGTCAGCGCGATCGCTGCTCTTGAAAAGGCGCGCGAAGCATTGCCTGAGAATAGCTTGGTATTGACGACGCTGGCGCTGACTCTAGACCACGCCGGTAAAGTTCCGGAGGCCAGGCAAGTTTACGAGGCCGCGATTAAGTTGGATCCGTCCAACGGAGTCGCGCTCAACAACCTTGCATTCCTGCTTGCCGAGCACAGCGGCGACCTGGACGACGCTCTAACTAAGGGTACGCGTGCGAAGCAACTCCTGCCGAATCTGGCGGAAGTCTCGGATACGTTAGGTTGGATCTATCTGAAGAAGTCCCTGAGCGATGATGCGGTTCGGATCTTTGGAGATCTGGTGAGCAAACACCCGAACGAATCCACGTACCGATATCATCTCGCGATGGCCCTGAATCAGAAGGGAGACAAACCGCAAGCGATCAAGCAGTGCCAGGAAGCGCTGAAGAATAGCCCGAGCAAGGACGAGCGGCAGAAGATTCAAGATCTGCTCAGTCGTCTGACCGGCGCTTAGATCGCAGAAATGTAGCAGATTCTTTGGGCAGGAAACGCGCCGTTCCTTCTCAAATCGGCACTAAGGGTACCGGTCTTTTCACTTGGAATCAGTAGTTTCCGAGACTAAAACGGGTACTTCAGCACCCGACTTCTCTTGTGGATCCGCTCACGCGGCTTGCGCGCGCAGGCGGAGCGCTGCACCCTCGGCAAAATCCTGCACCTCCAGCGGTGGGGCAGGCGCTTTCGCCTGCCAGACGCTTGCGGGCGCTACCTAGCCGGTGACGCGACTCGGACGATATCCCGGTCTCGAGTTGATCCGCAATTTCTTTCCGGGATCGCTGGTGATCTCGATCAGAATCTTTCGGAAACCCTCGTTCGGATTGGCCGCGGGATAATACGTGACCGTATAGGAATTCCCCAAATCTTCACGGATGCTCTCGAAGGCTTCCACCTGGCGCTGCCAGGTCTTCGCCCAATACGCTTTGCCCCCGGTGCGCGACGTGAGGCGTTTGAAAACCCCACTCGAAATGGGATCCTTGTTTACCTCGTTGGTAGAGATCACGTAGATCGGGATGCCCTCATCCTCCGCCACTGCGCGAACGTCGTCGGGAGCAACCATGCTGGCATTGTCGGGACCATTCGAAAAGACAATCACCACCTTGCGGCCCGGGACCTTGGCAGCGTCGCGCAGCGTCAGCAAGAGGGCGTTGTACAACGCGGTATCGTCGCCCGCCACCGACTTGCGGAGTCCGGCGATGGCCTCGCCGTGCTCCCTGGTGAGAGTAGCCCCGCGCGACAGATTGCGGCTGAACGTGTAGACCGCCACCGAATCGGCGCGATCCAGACCGCGCACGAAGTCGGCGATGGCGTCTTCGGCATACACGAAACCGCGATACATGAAATTGCTGGTGTCGAAGAGGACGAAGACGTTGGTTCCCACGAAGGCGTCGGGGCGGTCCATGCCCGGAAGAGCATCCTTTTTGGCGTCCAGTAGCGGATGCGTCGAGCCGTCCTCCGCCACCGACACCGGGGCGTCCGTGCCCGAGGCGAAGGTCGAGATCTTCTGCAAGATGCCGTCCTCATAGATCCGGAAGTCGGAAGGCTTCAGGCTATTGACGTACTTGTTCTTGTTGTCGGTCACCTGGAAGCTCAACACCACCATGTTGACGTCGACTTTGACTCGGAAGCCGGGCCGCTGGTTGTCTTGCCCCCGCAATAAGGTGGCGCTGGCGGCCATTCCGATGAGTTCTCGTCTCGAAATTTTCATCGTAGTTTTTACCGAGGATCCTGCAAGGAAGCTTTCGTTTCACCCGCGAGAGCGGCCCTCGATCGGGCGCGCACATCATCACCAACAGATCGCAGCGACTTCAACAACGCCGGCCAATCCTCCAGGTGCGATGCGAAAATCTGTTCCACCAGTTTCTGCGTCCATTCGGGAATGCGCACATTCAGCTCGGCCGGCGACATGCTGAGTTCGTCCGCCAGCGCCACCCAGTAAAGCGTGTTCGACTCCCAGCTCTCCGCCATGATCCGGCTGGAGTAGCCCATCAGTGCCGGGAAGGTACGCAGATTTTCGAGATCGGGCTCCCAGGAGTTCGCCAAGGTCGGCTTGGGAGTCCCAAAAGCGCGCGATATGGCCGGGTAGTTCACGCCTACCGACGACTCACCTAGCTGCTTCATCTCCGCAAGCAGACAAGAGGAATCGCTGGCTCGCTTGGGCGCCAGTTCACGGGCCACCGAGAACATCTCGGATGGCGTGACCCGATCCAGCGCTTCCTTGACGTTTCCTTCTTCCAGCAAGTGCCCGACACTGGCGGTACGAGCCGGCGCTGCGAACATTCCCAACGCCACCAGTAGTTGATTGCGCAAATCGGAATCAAAAGCCGCTTCGGCCATCAATTCGCGCCCGTAGCGCAGATGGAGACCGACCCAATGAATCTGCGCCGGTGTGATGTTCCACCATCGCGGAATCTTCGCGCTCAGGATCATTTGTGGGACCAGATCGCCCCAGATCAGCGCCTGCGTCTGCGCCGGAATCAGGAAATTCTGTTCAGCTTCGGCGAGCGCGTAGGGAAGCGCCGAGAGCGAGCCCACCAACCTGCCTCCGGCGTTCGACGGCCAGCCGGTTCCAAACGTCTCGGTGGGCCGCCAGGTATGAGAACTCCCCTGCATCCCCAGGAAATCATGACTGCGCACAAACACAGGATTGGTATACAGGATCTGTGCACCCGGCGGCGCGTAATGCGCGTAGTTAAACGCCAACAAGGTGTCTCGCAGCAGCGGCGCCAGGAGACCGCGAATCTCCTTCAGCTTCTCGGCATCGCCGGCGGCCTTTTCGATGCTCGACCGTAGGTTGAGCTTGCGTTCCGCATCGATGTGGCGGTCCGTCCAGTAGCCGAAGCCCATGGCATTCTTTTCGTTGGCCGAGAGAGTGGCGCGGGGAGGCTGAATCTCGCTGATCCGGGAGGCCAATTTGGCCACCAGCGCAGTGTTCAGTTTCTCGCCCTTGCCAATCGCGTCGAGGTGATCGGCGAGCTGGAACAGCACATCCAGCGAGATGATTCGCTGGGCCTCTAGAATCCGCCCAAACTCCTGCTCGATCGAATCCCGCACTTCGGCATTGTCCGACTCCGCGGCGCCAGCCAACAAGTCGAGCATGCGCTCCTGCGTCGCGCCTTCGGCGCCCCCCGTTTTGGGAGCTGCAGCCAGCAGCAGCTTGACACTATTGCGGCTGGAATCGAACAACTCGCGCTCGCTGCGTACCCCAGCGAACGAGCTCATGATCCCGGAGAAAACAGCATCCGCCTGCGACTCCGGAATCGTTTGCTGGCGCACGAAGATCTGCCAGAGTCCGATCAGCGCCTGGAACGAGCCAGCCATATCGGAACGGAACAGCGGATTGCTGATCTTGTTCATCGATTCGGCGGTATCGAGGAACTGGTTGATGGACTTATCGCTGAGACTGCGCGATTCGGCGAAGATCGAGTATTGGCTCCCGTAATTGCGGTAGTCGCGCGCCAGCCGGTCGACCGTCGCTGCTTCCAGGGGAGTAGTTCGATTGCGGTCCAGATCGCTGACCGCCATAAAAATCTTCAGCGGCTCATTTTCCACCGCCTTGCGGCAGAGGGCGAACAGAGCCTCAAGAACATCGTCGGGCTCTTTCCAGGTATTCGCCAGGCGCGTGAGCTTACCATCGTACTTGCCCTGGGGATGATTGACGAACAGGTTCTTCCAAACTTCCAGGCTGCCCGGAATATGCGGCTTGCCATCGGGATTCAGGCGCAGGCGCGTAGTAAGCAGCATCATGTCCGTATTCGAGCGAAATACGGGACGGGCCGGGCCGGGGCTGGTGATCCGCCCGCGAACCGCGGTGTAAAAGCGCTTCATCCGCGAAGGATCCGTCAGATACTCCTGCACAGGGCCGTGGATCCGGGCAAGGGCGTCATACAAACTCGCGAGCCACCCGTCATCTTTGGCCATCAGCTTGTCGAAAAACTCCGCGCCTTTCTCAGGAGAGACGCCGGCAAGGTCAGTCCAGGCAGCCGTCGCGCGCGGTCCGCCGGGAATCACAGCCTTGCCGTCGCGGATTTCGAACATGCCGCCGAAGAAATCGAGCACGTGCGCGAACGCCTTCAGGCGGGTGTACGAGTCATTCTTGCGGAGCGCGTCGGCGGTTTCCCGGTCGAGCTTTGAAAGACCTAAGTACAGCCGGCAGACCGCCGGGTCGGACAGGAATGTCTCGAGAAAATCGACTGGCTCCTTGGCGTTTCCAATCCAATAGTCCGTGCCGAAGATTACCGTGACTTGCGACGGGTGGTAATCGTAGGTAAACGGCCGATTGGTGCGGAGGGCCTGTTCCAGGTCATTGACCGGGAATCCCGAATCGGTTGTGAGAAACGCGCGCGCCGCGTTTACGGTCTCCAGCACTACTTCCGATCCGCATCCTCCTCGCATCCGGAAGCCCAGGATTCGGATCAACTCCGCAACTGTAGTCGACTCGCAGTTTTCGATCTTGATCACCTGCTGCTCGCCTGCCAGTTTGGAAAGTTCGTGGGCCTGGGACAGATAACGGTGTACCAACTTCAGGTACTCGGTCTGTTCCAGAGCATCATTGCTGTGCGATGCCTGATAGCCATTGGTCACCACATTGCGAGCCAGTGCGGGTAAGACGTCGTCCGGAGAAGCATCCGGCGAGATCGCCGCCATGCGAGCGAAGGAGCGCAGCGGTCCTGGGATGGTGGCGGTGGATTTCGAATCCTTAGTTGCAGAAGCTTCCGCCGCATTTCCTAAACTCGGAGTCTTTCCAGAGGCAGAGCGGTAAATCTCCAGATCGCGTGTCGCAGCCTCACGATCGCCGGCAAGCAGATCTAAAGACGCCAACCGCTCGGCGATGACGCCGGCCCTGGCATTGTTTCCAGAGTTGCGAAGCGCAGTCAGGAGCTTGTTGTAGACGTCGCGGCACGACGAATCTCCGTACCGCTCGAGAAATTCGGCATACGCAGTTAGGGCCGGGATACTGTTGGGCGAGTTGGCAACTGCCCGGGCAAGTGCGGTCCGCGCACCCATCGTGTCGCCGGACAATTCCATCTTGCGAATCGCATCGGCACCCTGCTGCCCCCAAACCGGTACACAGACAGAAGTTATGGCGAAAGTAATGAGAACGGGAATGGCCTTCATGGACGGTCTCCGCTACTGGTGAATCACTGTATCACGTCCACCCTTAGTCTGGTGATTCTAAATCAATCAAAACACGAAGCGCAACGGGGCGGTTGTAAAAACGTCCACAGCCGGTTAGCGTTATTGGTAACGCGTGGAATAAAACAACGATCTTCGCGGTACTCTTTGATAGTTGGGAACCTCAGACCGGCGTGCGCGCTTCGAACGCGCCATGCTTCCGCACCTGGACGCGGCGTACAACCTGGCTCGGTGGTTAATCGGCAACGCTCCGGACGCGGAGGATGTGGCCCAGGAGGCGTGTGTCCGGGCACTCACCTTCTTCGATGGATTCCGCGGAGAGGACGGACGGCCCTGGCTGCTTGCCATCGTTCGTAACACTTGCTACGACTGGCTACGCAAAAACCGCCGCTATTTCCAGATGCAAGGTGAGCCGGCGGAGTTGGACACAACTGCCGATCCCGGACCCGATCCGGAGGCGATCCAACTGCGAACCGCCGATCGCGACATGGTGAGGCGCGGTCTGGAGGCGCTGCCGGCAGAGTATCGCGAGGTTCTGGTGCTGCGGGAGTTGGAAGGGATGTCGTATAAGCAGATCGCGCAGGTGACAGAGGTCCCCATCGGCACGGTGATGTCGCGCTTGGCGCGGGGCAGGAAGAGGCTGGAAGCGGAACTGACTGGCGCGGTGGGGAAGGAGCGATAGAGTGAACTGCCACGAAGTGGAAGGGCTGCTGGGGGCTTACGCCGATGGCGAATTGGACCTGGTGCGCAGTCTCGACACGGAGGCCCATGTGCGCGATTGCGCCGCATGTTCCACGGCGCTCCGCCGTCTCGAAGCGCTACACAGCACCGTTTTGTCTCAGGCACCCTACTACGCGGCTCCTCCGGAATTGCGGCGTAAGCTCGCAGCGCACCTCGAACCTCGGTCCGGAACCTTTGGTTCCCAAATGGGAGTCACCTACCGGCAGTGGTGGGCTCTGGCGGCGGCCTGCCTGGTTGTCGCCTTGGTCATCTGGAGAGTCGCCCCGATCCGCTCAGGCCCGCCGATCGATAAGGAAGTGGTAGCGGCTCACGTCCGATCGCTGTTGGCCGAACATTTGATGGACGTCGCCTCCACCGACCGCCATACTGTCAAGCCTTGGTTCACAGGTAAGCTCGATTTCGCGCCTGACGTGCAGGATTTGGCCGCGCAGGGTTTCCCGTTGGCAGGAGGCCGCCTCGACTATGTCAATGGTCAGACGGTGGCGGCTCTCGTGTATAAGCGCCGCCAGCACACCATCAATCTATTCATCTGGCCCGATAATGGCGAGCGGTCTTCTTCCTCCGAATCGCTCCAGGGGTTTCACGTGATTCACTGGACGAAACACGGGATGACGTGGTGGGCGATTTCGGATTTGGCCGAAGAGGAATTGCGGGAGTTCGCCGCCTTGCTGTGAGACTGCGGTAAGGGTCGAAGACGCTTGCTCAGAAGCTTGTGAGAAGGTGGAAGCGGGGGCGGTTGGTCACGTCAGGGAGTGGCAACGCGAAACGTCATTCATCAACGCTTGCTGACGCGCGCGGCTCGTAACGCGAAAACGCATTCAGTCACGCTTGCTCACGCTCGCGGCTCGCACCGCGAAGCGCATTCATCAACGCTTGCTCACGCGCGCGGCTCGCATTCGTGCTTTCAATGAGTTAACGAGCCGCGACCGTGAGGGAGCGATCTTCTTCGCGGACTGCCACTAGGCTTTGGAACCACTCGCACTCCCGCACACTCGCGAAGTGGGGCTCAGCCGCCATCTCCTCGCGTGCGATGAAGACTCCCGGCTCGCGGCTCTGCTCCAGCCACTGTTTGCACTCCTCCGGTTGTCCCAGCCGCGCACAAACGCATGCCGCCCGGTATGCCCCGGTTCCCGGGTCGCGCCCTTCGGACTCGATGAACTTCTGTTTGGCCTCGCGAAGGTACCGCAACGATGTCTCACCAGTGGCCCGCATCCCTTGCGCCAACAGAATTAGTCCGAGCCCTCTCAGGTTTGAAGACGTGACCCCAACCGTGGCCGCCCTTTCTCTGAAGTACGCGCTGGCTTCAATAAGGACGCCATCCATGTCCCCCTTGCGAGCCGGCTCCGCCTGACGTGCGAGCGCACGTGCCCAAAGGATTCTTGCGAATTCAGAATCGGGGCGGGTTTGAAAAGACCGCTCGCACAACTCGCGGGCGCCCGACAAGAGGCCCGCGGCCGACTCCCCGCGATCCAGTTCCGCTCGCCGCAACATCGAGAACGCGAGGTCGGCCATGACATCCGGGTCCTGGGGCGCGACTGCCAGCGACTGGGAGAACTTTTCGCCGGCCTCCGTGAACAGACGCTGAGCTTCCTCCAGTGAATGTCGTGGCGCGTTGCCAAAGATGGCATTCCCCCAGATCCGCAGCGCCAGGAAGTGCCGGGGACTCACTTTCAATACCTTCTGACACTTCTCGCAGACCTGGACCAGCAGTCGATCGGCTTCCTGCGGAGTGGGCGCCTGCGACGCCTGTCCCAACAGAAGCGAAGCGGCGCGGACCATCTGCTCCTCATATTGCAGCCGGTCGGACAGGGAAAGCGAATCCGGCTCGGGTAGCGAGTCGGTATCCGGAAAGTTCGGCGCGCGTAGAGCATAGCTAAGAGGATCGGGCGGCTTCCTGTTCCTGGCTACGATCAAGGCCGGCCAGAGGACGATGAGGTAGAGGACGACGGCGGTGGCGCCGGCAAGAACTGCGGGCGCCCCAGTTCCAGAGAGAGAGCAAAATCCGAAGGTGGCCCCGAAGATCAGGATGAGATATGGCAGAATCGCTGCGATTGCGGGTGTCCCTGTTGGGGGGCGAGGCGGCAGAGCGGGAAGTCTGAGCAGGTTATCGCCGGAGAGCGATTCGGCGCCGGGCGGCGTATCCCACCCTGCCATCCACCACGTGTTCCACTCCTGAAGCAGTTTGGCCGCGTCGCGGCGCGATGCCCCGTTGACCATCTGGAGTGCGAAACTGCCGCCTGGCCAGCGCACCAGAATGCCGTGTTTCCGAATCCAGCTGGGAGGTCCGGCCACGGCTTCGATGGAGACTATGGCGGTTCGCAAGAGCGAAAAGCGCGCGCGCTCGCCAGTGAAGATGAGGCGGTCGCCACTCAGCGCTACCCGGCCGAGATCCCACGCAAAGAAGCCTTGGACCGGCGTAATTGCAGATCCGGGCCACAGTCCCGCGAAGTCTCCCTGGCTGCCCGTGGGTAGATTCGCGGAGATCCGCTCCGCCATTTGGTTGAGGAATCGGGTGTGCCACCACGAGGCCACGTGGAACGCGCACCACAAGGAGCAAGGCGCGCCGCACAAGAGGAATACCGACTTTGCCAGCCATCCGGCGTCCCACACCGTCGCGATGCAAAAGAGCGCGACCACCTGGGCGACCAGCAATGCGGGGAACAGCCAACTGCTCCGGATCAGATGCGCGGCTTTGGCGGTTTGTGAGAAGAGCGGTTCGCCGAAGGGCTGTTTGCTCCCTATGGAATAACGAGTCTCCGCCGCAGGCGAACCGCGCTCCAGCAAGCCGGGATCGTTGACCAAAGCCATGGCGCGCTCGGATGGAAATCGGAAGCGTGCCGCCAATGCCAGCGCCCGCTGCGTCAGGGAAGGGTGAGTGAGGATTGCGCCGTCAATCCGCCCCCCGGAAACCGGTTCTTCCGCCAGTTTGTGGAGATGGGACAAAGCCGCGATCAAGCCGTGTGGATCGCCCATCACCCGGGCAGACCAGGCGTCTGCACGGTATTCGCGTTTGCGGCTGACTGCTGCCGCAAAGAGCGTGGCGGCCAGGGCCACCAACGCCAGAAACGGCTCTCCTGCATGCATAACCCCTTGCGATACCAGCACGGTGGAGGATGCGACGTACACCGGAAGATACGCCCAGTAAACCTTGGGAGGAAACTGCAGGGGGCCGTCGTTGAGGTGGGACAGTTCGTGCGCAACCACGGTATCGACTTCTCGTTTGGAGAGACTTTCCAGCAGCCGGTCCGAAAAGACGATGTGCCGCCCTTGCCGGTACGCAAACGCGTTTGCCTGCCGGAAGTGCTTGTGCCGGAATACCATCACACCGTTCAGCCGGACACCAGTCCGGCGGGCGATTTCCAACGCACGCGCGCGAAACTCCTCGGTATCCAGGAGCGTCCAGCCACGCACGCCACTCTGTTTCACAAACCACGAAGCCGTCAGGGCGATGCCGATTCCCAAGACGCAGCCGGCGATGGTAGCATCCGCGGAATGATCTTCGAGCATCGACAGGCCTTGTACTACGAACGCCGCCAGAATCATCAGCGGGAGTTCCAAGGCGAGTTGGAGAATCTGCATCCCAAAGCGGCTGGACCCCTCCGAATCCTCTTTCTTTCGTGGTCTCGCGATGGAAGCCGCGAGAGCTGACGCAAATAAAGGCGGCAGGCAAAAGACCGCGGCTGCAGCGGTCAACCCGAGGTATAAGTGCCGGGAGATCAGGTCGGAGAAGAGATCCGAAATACTCCCGGGCGGTATGGCCGTCAGCCAGCAAACCCATGTCAGCGCGGGAATCCAAGTCAACCAGCCCTTGATCTGGGGCGTGGCACCCGCCGCGGATGCCTTTTTGAGATAGAGGCGAAGCACCAAGGCCAGAAGTCCAGGTAAGGCGAAGACAATACTCAAGGCGAGCAGCGGCCGCGGAGCCCTCCTGGGATTTGTGAGCAAGATGCGGATGGGCATCGGAAGATCTGCCACGGATGCGGAATGGAATCTGTATCTATGTATTCCGGTGGATTCTTCTTCCGTCCACCCCTGCGGCGTCTCCAAGCGCTGATCGGACCAGAAGTAAAGGTCGATTTTCAAAACCACGTCTTGGATACCGGCCTGATGCAACGTGACCACCACGGGCGCGAGGTTCAACCATTGGTCGAATTGGCGTCCCTTAGCATGCAACATACCCCGGCATAGACCAGCAACGTAAGTGTCGCCGCCGTTTGTCTCCTCCCAATTACACAGCGACGATTCGATCCGAGCTTCATCGATGCCCCCCGGCAGGTTTCTGGTAACGAGGAAGACGGCGGCATCGCCTCTGTGGTTCGGCTGGATGGAAAGACTCGCCGACGGGACAGTCGGTCCACTCTGGGCTGCCAAGCCAATCGGCAGGAGCAAAAGGATAACCTTCGTCAGCAGCATCGAAAACAGACTGGAAGGTCTCATTCTTTCCCGTCACTGTAGCACGAGAAGCCAAGCGCCAACAGTTACACTACTGGGTATTTCCGTGAAGAATGCTGTAAATTTGCCTGAGTCACTGATTCGAGAGAACTTACTCGAAAGAGTCAGATGGAGTCAGTTTAGGGGCGGCTGGAGAGAAAGCTTTGGAGGTCCTCAAACGAGATACCCCACGCGGTCTTCAGTGCTTCGTAGCCCTTCAGGGCCACTTCGCGGCGTGTAAACGGATTGCGGGGTGACAGGGCTAGTTCCGTAAAAGTCCGTTCGCCGAGCGCCACACTCAATCCGATTACTTTGGTGGCCGCTTCCAGGCGGAATGCCGCGTTGACAGCGTCGCCCAGCGCGGTGAATTCGGTCCCTCCGAGGATCGCCGAACCGGTATTAATCCCGGCGCCTATCCGCAAGGCGGTGGGTAACGGCAAGGTGTTGCTGACCTCAGCGGTCGCCAGATTGATCTCGTGTACCGAGCGCAAAACCCGCATCAAATCCGACTGTAGCTGGCCGCGATCATCGTGCACCCACACCGCCATAACGGCGTCGCCGATATATCTCTGGGCCCAGCTTCCCTGCCTTTGCACGACCTGCCCGACCTTCAAGAACCAGGTGCCGATCGTCTGCGAGAGCAATGCTTCGGGAATGCTCTGTGCGAGCGGGGTGAAGTCGCGAATGTCCACCACCACGATCGTCGCCAGGTTATTGGTGTGCATCTGGGTGGTGGGGGCATTCCGGTCATCGAGAGCGGCGGGCGCCTGGGCAGTAGCGGACCGTGCCGGGTTGTGGAAAAACAATTCCTGATCGCCGAACACCAGCCGGTCGCGATCTTTCAGCACCACTGGAATGGTGACGCGATGACTGTTCACGAACGATCCATTCCGGCTGCCCAGATCCACCAGCGAGAAATCACCCGTGTCGCGCTTCTGAATCAACGCATGCAGCCGGGAAACCGATCGGCTGTCGAGCATGATGGCACACCCGTCACCCCTTCCGATCGCCCAGGACTGCCCGTTCGCCAACGGGAAACGGCGTCCCCCGGCCTGCAACGCCAAGTATGCTTGGGATGTTGATGGGAACACTGATACACCAATTTACCAGATGGACCGTGCAATTCCGCACCGCCTCGAAACCCTCCAAAAGGGGCAGAATTTCTATTGCTTTTGTACTAGAGCGCGGACCCTTTCGGCCTAAAACGTACTAAGCTGTGCTTTTTTCCGACGCGGACAAGGCTACAATTGTGTGCAGCAACCGCCGATAGATTACCAGGTAAAAATCGGAATGGCGATTACACAGATCTTCATTTACTTGCAGTTGCTGGACCTGCTGACGACGCTCGTCGGCTTCAAGCTGGGTGCCGGCGAAGCCAGCCCCTTCATACGGATGTTGATGCACGCCGGGCCAGTTACAGGTGTTCTGGTATCCAAGCTGGTGGCACTGGCGCTTGGCGGATTCTGCGTCTACATCAAGAAGACGAGCCTGATCCGTTGGGTTTCCTATTGGTATGCCGCCCTTGTGGTGTGGAATTTGATGATCATGCTCGCGTCATAGCGGCGCGGCTTTACCTGATCCTCAGTTGAGGCGGAACGGCGGGTGCACTGTGGGCCACCAGATTTTGCATCCGGTCCTCGAAGCCGTTCACGCTTCGCTCGTCGCTATACAGGAAGCCGAAGAACACGACCGCAATCGCCACCATCGCCCAACGGACCGTGACCCGTGGCTTCACGGCGCCGAGCAGAGCGCAAACACAGACTGCCACGCCCAATGACATGCGTTCGGCGATGTAGCCCAGGGCTTGATAGAAGCCCGGGATCAGCACCGTGCCGGGGAGAATCGAAACCGCCGCCGCGCTCAGGACACAGAGCTGGAACGGAACACCCGCGACCACTTCCCGTGCTCCTGAAACCCGCACCAGGGTCAGGAACAGCAACCCCCAGACGATTAGCAGGCCCATCAGCACCACGTAGTATTTGCTGTCGAAGACCCACACCTGGTCCAGCCCGGTAGCTCGGGTGAACTGTGCCGGAGACCAATGCGCGGTCATCATGTGTCCGATGACGGCGTGCAGGATCAGCAGCACCAGCACAAAACCGATCGTCAGTCGGGCGCGAATGGACGGCCGCCGCCCTTTTGCCAGCCAGGCGTACAAGAGCAGACCAAGCGTCCATACTACCGGCAGCCCGTGCGCGAGGAACGCCAGCAGAAAAATCACGGTGGCTCCGATCACCCGGCGGCGCTCCCATTTCCACGCCAGCGCCATCGCCCAGAAGCACAGGCCCATGCTGAAGTAGAAATTGAAGAAACCCATGTGAAACACCCAGCCGTACGCCAGCATGGCAATGCACGGCATCAGGTACCATGGCCGACGGCCGGATACCTCCGAGACAAATGCGAAAGCGCCCCACACAAACGTCAGGACTACAACGGAGATACCAATGCGCTGTGCGGCTTCCGCGCCGACGATCTGGAATAGTCCTGACAGCATGGCGTCGAAAAGCACGTTGGTCCAGCGGTACACGACCGCCAGTCCAAGCGTTCCGCCATCCTCGATCAGATTCGACAACCACGAGTTATAGATATGTCCGGACAGGTCTCCACCCTCCAGGCGAGGCTGCCAAAAGCAAGGCGCGAGCATCAGCAGCGAGACCAGGAAATAAGTCAGGAAACCGTGATCCTGTTTGGATGCCTCGGCTTGCGAGCGGTGGCTCGCCAGCCTGCTCCGAAGATCGGCATACCGGTTCTTCAGCCCCATCAGGACTCCTCTAATCGAATTCCGGGAAGATCAGGCGGCAGATCAAAGGGGCTGGCGACTGTCGCGATGCCTTCCCCGATCTGGTGAATGTTGGCTTCGCTCAGACGTGTGGGCATCTCACCCGAGGCCAGGCGCAGGTAGCCGATTTTGTAGGGATCAATTCGCATGATGCGGCAGCAGGTAGCATCCACCGCTACCGGGTCGCTCCCGGCCACCAGAACTCCCACATGCTTTGCCACTCCCTGGATCGGTCCGTTACCTTCCATCCCGACTATGCCGTCGACAATCCCAAACTGGCGGGGAAAGGCTGCATGCAGATCGGCGATGCACTCCTCAATACCGGCCCAATGGAGCACATTCTTCGGCCACCCATAAATCCCGCTGGGCACCGTGCCGAAGAGATTCTTCATCGTAAGGGTGGCGCCCGTCCAGTGATGCGTCTTCATCTTGGCAATCGACACCAGAAGATCGGCATTCAACGCACTGTGCGGCAGGTACAGCTTTTCGAGCCGAGAAAACTGGCGGGTCGGATGGATTCGGCTCACGTCATCCAGGTTGAGGTCTACAAAGAGGTCCTCGAAATGCGGGACGATTTTGAAATAGCCCGCGGCATCCGCGAGGTCGAGGGTATTTCGCCGATGGCCCGGACCTTCGGCAATCCGCACTTGGGATGCTCCCATGGCGCGAAACGCTTCAAAGGTGGCATGCACCAGCAGCGGGTTGGTGTTGATGCTGCTCTCCGGCTCGAACTCTACCAGGTTGGGTTTTAGGAGAACGCTTCGCCCCCGGATGTCCACCTGATGTTCTTCTAAGACCCGGCGCATCGTGTCGTAGATGCCCTGGTCATAGGCAGCGGTGCGAACAATCGAAACTTTGGACGACTGGAGCGGCACTTGCCTGGTGCATCCCGTCAGGACTGCAGCGCCGGCCGCAGCGGCCGTTGCGGCAAGCCATTCCCGCCTTGTGAATTCGGTGCTCATCTCATCCCCAGATCAGGTTGTGCTGTATCTCGATGGCAGCCACTAACATGCCAAGAGAAGTCTCGGGCACGGTGCGGTACGCAACTTCGGGGGGAGGGCAGTATCCCGCGGGCATTTGCCCATGAGCCATCAGTCCGAGGCGCAGCCAGTTGAGCGCGTCTGCGGAACGGCACTCGCTGAGAAATTCTCGCGCCACCGCTACGGCACTCTCCACTTTCGGAGAACTCACTCCACGCAAAGCAGCCAGTCCCATTCCAGTAGTTTCGGGATATGGTCGCGATTCGTATCCGAGTGCGCGGACCGACCCGTGGTTCCATCCTCCACCGACGCACATTCGGCTCAACAGAAAGTGCTGCCCCTGCTCGATCCGCTTGCGAATGGAAGGCGTATCCTTGCGCAGTCTCTCTTTCTCCAACGCCAGGATCGAAAGAGCCGTGGGTCCGACCCAAGCGGCGGCTCCCGGGACCCAGGGCCAACCGGGAAATTCTACTTCGGGTCCACGCGGATTTCCGAGGAGCCGCTCTCGAATCCGATACAGAATCGTGGATTCCTTTCCGGTGGTTCCCAAAACCCAATCGATGGCGCGAGCGTGAATAGACGGTCCCAGGAACTGTCGAGGCAACAGCAGAACTACCGAGGTGACCCAGGTGCTTTCGTCGACGCCCGTCTGCGGCGGCCATCCACCGTCGGGCCTTTGGATGGAACGGATCCAGTCGAGCCCTCTCTTTGCCGATTCCATTTCGCCCTCGGCGAGCAGTGCGAGGACAGCATAAGCCGTGGGCTCCGTCCAGGAACGTCCTTTGACGTAAGGCCAGCCGCCATCCCGATTTTGCTTACTGACGAGGGACTCGATCGACATAGAGATTTCCAGGCTGGCGGGTGAATTCGGTATTTCCGATTCCTGTCACGCCAGCCTCAATACCCGGAGCATTAGCGGATAATCCGCCGCTTACGCCGGCGGGAGAGCAGCATTACCAACGTTACGCCGGCCCCCAGCCAGATCGATCCTTGAAGCGCGATGTCCATCTCTTTCTCCCTTGGTGGTTGCGGTTTTGCGATCGAAGCCGGCCTGGCCCGTGCGCAATCGTGGCGGTACGGGCGAGGAACGTAGCTACGTCACAGTTACGTTAGTTTTGCTTTCTGGTTTTGCGCCGGCGCAGAAACACGAACAGTGCTCCGCCTGCCAAGAGCCAGATAATTGCTTGAACCGGTGTGCTAGTCATCGTCTTTTCTCCTTATGCTTTACTTTTTGCCCATCTTTACTTCATCGGGGCTCACACGTATCCTGAATAATTCGCTGCCGGAATGATGTCCGTCGGGCCGCACCCAGCAAAAGAACGCTGGGCTGACGGTCGGCGCGCTAGTGAATTTGCCGCATCATCGGGAACAGGTCCTTGAAGATCTGAAGCAGACCAGGTCCCGCCGCCACAATCAACATCGACGGCAGAATGAAAAAGAAGATCGGAAATACCAGCTTGACACCGACTTTAGCGGCGCGCTCTTCAGCTTCCTGCCGCCGGCGGTTACGCATAAAGTCGGAGTGGGTACGCAGCGATTCACCCATGCTGGTACCGAAACGATCGCTCTGCACCAGGATCGCGACCAGTTTCCGCAGTTCCGCCTCACCAGTTCGTTCCGCCAGATTCCGCAATGCGTCAGCGCGACGTTTGCCGGCGCGCATTTCCAGAGTGACCAGCAGCAGTTCCTCACTGAGTTGTGGGTGTGTCACCTGCAACTCCCGGGCAACGTGCTGCATAGCCATATCGAGACCAAGACCGGCCTCGACTGAGACTACCAGCAGGTCAAGCGCATCGGGCAGCGAAAGGCGGAGGGTTTCCTGGCGTTTCTTGGCCCTCTTCTCCAGCAGCATCTTGGGTAGAACCCAACCAACCGCGCATCCGAACAGGATGACCACAACGTTCATCATTGGATTGGCTGAGGGCATGCTGCTGGACATCATCAGGCACAACGCAAACATCACCAACGCGCCGATGCACCGAATGCCGTAAAACACCGAGAGCGAATGCTCCGAACGAAAACCCGCCTGGATCAGCAGGTTCTTGAACGTGGTGGAATCCTGTTCCGAGGTTGGCAGTTTGCCGCCCAGATTCTGGAGAAACGTGACCAGACCGCTGGGTGCCCCCTCGCCCTCTTCACCTGCGCCAAAGCGCCCACGCTCGTCGGTGATGACGGGAGTTCCCAATTGCTTGAGAAAACGACCGGGACGGTAGTACAGCCGGTAGCCGCACCACGTCAGCCCGATCATCATCATCAGGAACGCGCAAACCGTAAGTATCAGTGGATGGTCCATGGTCACACCTTGATGTTGATGATTTTCTTGATGCAGATATTGCCGATAATCTGCGCCACAATGGCGCCACCGATCATCTTCTTACCGTCGGGATCTTCCGCCATGCCCTGCAAGTAGCCAGGAGCTACGATCAACAACCCGAGCATGGTGACTACCGGCAGAACCGTCAGAATTCCGGCTGTGAGCTTGCCGTGTGCGCTGGCCGCTTTCACCTGCCCCTTGAGTTTGAATCGTTCGCGGATGACGTATGCCAGGCGTTGCAGGATCTCGGCCAAATTGCCGCCAGTCTGCTTCTGCAACATCACCGATGAGGTGAAGAACCGGACGTCGAGCAGAGGCACGCGCATGGCGAAATTCGCCATAGCTGTTTCCAGTGCAGCACCCAGATTCTGCTCATTGAAGAGGGCACGGAATTCCTGTCCCAGCGGATCGCGAACCTCTTCTCCAATCATTTCCAGACTGATGGTGAAAGCGTGGCCCGCCCGCATGGAACGGGCCAGGAAGTCGAGCGCCTCGGGAAGTTGCTCCTCGAGCGTATCGAGACGTTTTTTGCGCTTGCGCCGGACGAACACGTAGGGCAGCGAACCGAGCGAGGCCGCCAGGCCCAGGGCAGTCAACGGACCGCTCGCCGCGCCTGGGATGATCAGCCCCAGAAAAAAGCCGGCTGCACCCAAAATTGCCATCATGGAAATCAACCGGTTGGCCGACCACGTGAGGCCGGCCTGGGTGATCTGCTCCTGCGCATGTTTCGAGAAGTGCAGGGAAGCGACTATCTGCTTAAAACCGGTTGGTTTGTCCGGCTCGATCTCCTTCAGGAGGTTGGTAACTGTAACCACCGACTCGCCCGCAGCCGTTTGCAGCATACCCACCATCTGAGTCTTGCGGCGAGCGTCGAGAAACTTCAATCCCACGGTCACCGCGAAGAGGATCAGCACGAAAACAACAATGAAGGAGACGATGACAATCGACATCAGTTAATCTCCACGACCGTTTGGAAGAGCTGAGGTGGCAGCGTGATGCCGCATGATTTCAGCCGTTCGTAGAACTTAGGACGGATGCCGGTCGCCCGGAATCGGCCCAGAACTTTGCCATTCTCAGTAATGCCGGTCTTTTCGAAGAGGAAGACATCCTGCAGGGTGATGATGTCCTGCTCCATGCCCACCACTTCGGTGATATGCGTGATGCGGCGGCTGCCGTCGCTGAAACGCGCTACCTGCACGAAGAGGTTGACGGCCGAAGCAATCTGTTGACGGATGGATCGGATGCCCATATTTGCATTCGCCATACCGACCATGACCTCAAGGCGGCCCAGACCGTCGCGAGGGGTATTCGCGTGAATCGTGGTGAGCGATCCATCGTGGCCCGTGTTCATGGCCTGCAACATGTCGAGCGCCTCATCCGAACGAACCTCACCGACGATGATGCGGTCGGGACGCATACGGAGGGCGTTAATTACCAATTGGCGGATGTGAATTGCGCCGTGGCCTTCCACGTTGGCCGGCCGGGTCTCCATACGCGCCACGTGAGTCTGCTGCAGCTTCAATTCCGCCGCGTCTTCGATGGTCACAATGCGCTCGTCTTCCGGAATGTAGGAGGAGAGCGCGTTCAACAGCGTCGTCTTACCGGAACCGGTACCGCCGCAGATCAGGATGTTGAGGCGCGCCTTGACGCAGGCCTTCAGGAGCTCGAGCATGCCTTCGGTCATGGCCAACTTCGCCACCAGGTCCTCGCCCTTCAGTCCATGGCGTCCGAAACGGCGGATGGACAGGAGCGGGCCATCGACAGCCACCGGGGGAATCGCGGCGTTGACGCGCGAGCCGTCGGGCAGACGTGCATCTACCAGCGGAGACGATTCGTCCACGCGCCGTCCAACGCGCGATACTACTTTTTCGATGATTCGCAACAGGTGCTGATCGTCTTTGAATTCCACCGGCGTGCGGTAAAGTTTACCGCCACGCTCTACGTAGACCAGCTTGGGAGTGGTCACCAGAATATCCGATACGGTGGGATCTTGCAGCAGAGGTTCCAATGGGCCGAGGCCGAATACCTCGTCCAGAATCTCTTCGATGACCCGGTCTTTTTCCACCAGGCTGAGAGGGGTCTTCTCCTCTTCCACCAGTTTGGCGACCGCCGAGCGGATCTCAGCCCGTACCCGCTCTCCCGCCATCGACGAGAGCGCCTCAAGGTTGATCCGGTCCAGCAGTTTGCGGTGGAGGGTGAACTTCAGCTCCTGGTATTCGGGAGTGTAGCCCTCGCGGTTAAAAAGGCGATTCACCCAACCGGTTTCTCGGTTGTTTTCTCCGCCTTTCGGAAGTCGATCCATCACAGCCGGCATAGTTGTTATTTATCCTTCGATCAGAAAAGTCCGAAGCGCTTCTTGTTATTACCCTTCTCTTCTTCCAGGCCCGACAGCTTGCTGGCCAGCCGGGCAATCTGTTTCCCGAGATCCGAGTTGCGGTTGAGCATGCGCCCTTCCGCGTAAGTCTCGTACAACTCCGGATAATCGTTCGGAACCATGCAGAAGATCGGCAGTCCGAGCATCTTCTCGAGTTCCGCGGGCGTGATGTCCAGCCGCTTGGGCGAGCGGTTCAGGATGAGCCGAATGCGGCCTTTTCCGTAGCCACTGTCCAACAGCGTCTGTACGATCTGCTTGGACTGGTGCAAGGCTGGGACATCCAGCGTAGTCACCAGGCAGACCTCGTCGATCTCTTCCAACGCCGCCATCGACATCCGGCTCAAGCTGCGCCCCAAGTCCGCCAGCGTCCAGTCATAGTGCGGGCGGGCGAACGCCAGCACGTGCCGTACCTGCTCGTCTTTGGGCTGCTGCTTGGAGGCCAGCGAGAGCGGCGAAGCCACAATCTCCACGCCTGGTATACCGTTCGAGACCAGCGCTTTCCAATAGGAGATGTCCAGCCGGTGCAAGTTATTCACTGCGTCCAAAATGGAATAGACTGCCTTGGTCTTGGTGATGAAGCCGATCATGCCGGCATCCAGGTCCAAGTCCATCAGCAGCACCTTCTGATTCAGACGGCCAAGTTCCGCGGCCACGTGACAGATGATCGTGGTCGCGCCACAGCCGCCTTTGGCCGAAACGAACGCAAAGCTCTTCCCTGCCCCTTTGGAGCCGCTTTCCCGGCGCCGGCTTCGTTCGGCGGAACGCTTTTCGAGCGCTTTCCGCAGCGTTTCTTTAAGAGGAGGAAACAGGTACTCATTGATACCCGCGCGCAACGACGAGAGGATCGCCTCAGGGTCCGCGGTGGTATTCAAGGCAATGATCATGGGGTCGCCGATCGCATTGCGGATCGAGGCGACCAATCCTTCCAGCGAACCTCCCCACTTGCTGATATCCACCAGCACTACGTCCGGGCGCATCCGCTCCAGACGATCGAGGAAGTTGCTGATGTCGCCGATATCCTGATGTTCGACGATAATTCGGAATGGCAGATCGGAGAGGCAGCTCTGGGCCTGCTCCCACATCTCGCGGTTTTCGATCGCCAGCCCGATTGTCAGCGGGTACATAAAGGGTCTCCCGGAACGTTGATTACTTGCCGCCCGAAGTTGGCGGTGCAGGAGTCGGAATCGGGGGAGCCGGCGTCATGGCCGGGCCAGGTGTCGTTGCAGGTCCGGCAGTCTGCCCCATCTTCAGCGGCGCGGCGACCATCTCGTATGGCAGGCTGTCCACCGGCGCCTTCACCGGAACGGGGCCGGTCTGGCTGATCGGCGGGTTGCGCATCGGAACGTTAGGCGTATTCGACGGCAGGAAGGGGGACGGACGATTGATCTCGGGCAGCGGCTGTCCCGCCGGGATCGGCCGCACTACTTCGGGCGTGCAAATCACCAGCAACTCGCTGTTGCTCTTGGTGTAGGTTTTGCTTTGGAAAAGCTTGCCAAGTACCGGAATGGAGCCAATGCCGGGGACCTTGGAAAAATTCTCGGTGGTGGTGTTGTCGAGCAGGCCGGCGATCACAAAGCTCTGGCCGGAATCTAATTCGACATCGGTGGTGACGCGGCGCTCGGAGAGTCCGGGAATCGTGAAGCCCTGAATCGTGACCGCGTTGGTGTAATCGAGAGCGCTCACTTCCGGCTGCACTTTCATGCGGATGGTGCCGTTCGGTGTCACCGTCGGCAGGAACGTCAGGCGCACGCCATACTCCCGCCACTGGATCGTGATGGCGCTGGCGCCGGTAGCCGAAGGCTGCACCACCGGAAACGGAAACTCGCCGCCCGCCAGGAAGCTCGCCTGCTCGCCGCTGAGGGTCAACAGGTTCGGCTCCGCGAGCATTTCGAGAAGATTCTGGGTCTGCAGGGCCTGGATTTCGGCCACCAGGTTGATGTCGGGCCGGAGGAAGAGCAGGTTGACCGAACTGGGCACGGGAACGTGGCCTGTCGTATCGGGGAACAGGGCCGGTGCGGTGCCGAGCGAGGTCTGCTGGTTGAACGACGAGTTGAAGATGTTCAAGCCGAGCTGCATCGATTTGCTGCGGTCCACGTTGGCAAACCGGACCTTCAACAGGATCTGCGGCTGCACGGCCGGAACTTCGACCTTCAGCAGGTTGACGGTTTTACCCAAGGTGGTAGCGATCGCCACCGCGCGGTCCGCCGAAGCTACATCCTTTACCTTGCCCCGCAAAAAGGCAGTGTCATTTTCAAAGGTCAGGCTGATGTCGTCGTCGGGAAAATCGCGGGCAATCTGCTGGCGGGTGGCTTCGAGCTTGCTTGCGCTCTGCCGGATGGTCAGGTCGTAGACGAGACGCGTGTCGTTGGCTTGCCAAACGATCAGCGAGGTTTCGCCGGGAGCGGTTCCGTTGATCAGCACTTCTTTTGGATTCACGGCAACCGCTTCGGCGAGTCCGCCATTGGCGACATGCACGCGCCGGATGTTGACGGGGCTGTCAATGATCAGACTCTTGCCCACAGTCACCAGGAGTTTGCCTGGCGTGCTGGGTGCGTCCGCCTGCGCCTGATTTGGCGCTGGATCCGCAGCCGGTGCGGAGACGTGCGGGATCGGGTCAGATGGCTGTGCCTGAGTCACCTGGGATTGGGTCTGTTGTGAAGCCGGATTCTCCTGGGAGGGATACGCCGCCCTCATCGGCCGATGGCTGAGCACGGAGCCGCATGCCACCATCGTCAGAACTACTGCCACTTCCCGAAGTCTGGACACGTTATTTACCCTCCCCGGCGAATTTCATATCGGTCTTGTGAGTGCCCGAAATAATTTCCATGGTGTATTCTTCACGCCGCGGCGGCCGCACTGGAAGCGGCGGCTGAACCGGAGGCGGTGCGGCAGCGCGCGGCTGGCGCGGAGCTTGCGGCACGGGCGCCACCTCGGGCTTCGGCGGCTTGGCCCCGGTGAACAGATAAGCCATCGCGGCACCGGGCGTCACCGCTACGTCGCGGTCGAGCGGATTGCGCAGGACCAACTGGATGTTGGTCTGGGCCGCGGCCAGACTCAGCTTCTCCGCCTGTTCCGGGGTTACCAGCAGGTTCACGACCTGCACCGCGATCGGCTTGCCCTCGGCGTCCTTCTTGTAGTCCTGGCCGGCGGACAACACTTCGATGTTCTGCAGCAGGGTCTTCGACAGAGTACCGAGCGATTGATCGCCCCCCGGTTTATTCCCTGATATCAGTACGTCCACACGCATGCCGGCGACGACGAAACCTGCCACTCCTACAACTTCATTCACGCGGATAGCGAACGCACGCATGCCCGGCGGAATCATGGCCGCCAAGCCGCCGCCAGCGCCTTTCGGAGCCAGGCGCGATTCAATCACCGGCTCTTTGGCGTAGATCGCCGTGGTGATTCCGCGTCCCACTACATCCTGAGTCTTCGACGATGCCCCTACCGGAACAGCCCCGGGCCAGTCGGCAAGCTTGACATCCTCTTCTTTCAATACCGAACCGATGTCGATGTCTCGCGCTGCCAGCACGATCTGAGTGGTTGCCATGGCCGCCTTGGCCGGCTGGGGCCTATTAATCAACAGCCGGTACAGCAGAAGACTGGCGACTGTTGCGACAACTGTCGCGAAAAGCAAAACCCCAACAAATCTCTTATTCATAACTGACCCTCATTCCATCCTGTGCGCCATCCAAACCTGACCCCTGGCGCTCGTGTCGGGAAAAATTGTGAAAACCCGGGCTCGCAACACCGCCTTCGCGATTACTCGAATAGGCTGCGTTGCGAGCTTCGGTAGATCGTAAACGTATGTCCACTTCCCGGAACTGCTCCGCTCCGGGCGGACGAGCCGGACGCTGGTTGGCGAACTCCCGGCACGCCCTTCGGAAACTGTTAGCTCGCTGCCGAGTTGGCCGCGGCGAGCTGCGAGTTCGTGGCTCCCCAAATGCCCTTGATGCTGCCGCCCGCTCCGATGAACAGAGCTGCGGAGGCCAGCGCCACAAATGCCATCAACAGCGTGTATTCGATGAGATCCTGCCCCTGATCTTCGTTCCAAAGATTGCGCAAAAACGTCATTGTGTTCGCTCCTAAAGTTAGTGGACTCGGTTTGTCTGATCCGTTTATTGCCTTGCGGCGTGACGACTTTCGCCCGGCACCGCGCCCCTGTGAGTTGCGGCGGCTCAATCACCGCCGCCTCCCACGCCGCCCCCTCTTTGCTACCAGGTAGCGGCTTTTGGTTTCCTAGCTTGCAGCGCTGTTGGCGGCGGCGAGCTGAGAGTTCGTGGCGCCCCAAATGCCCTTGATGCTGCCACCCGCTCCGATGAACAGAGCCGCGGAGGCCAACGCTACAAACGCCATGAGCAGGGTGTATTCGATAAGGTCCTGCCCTTGATCTTCATTCCAGAGATTGCGCAAAAACGTCATTGTGTTCGCTCCTAAGTTTTAGACTTGCTATCTGTGATCGCTCGATCACTTGCCTGAGTTTTCGTGACCTCGCGATCACGGCCGACTTCCCCGCGGTTGGTCGCCGCGAGAGAAGATGTGGTAGCCCCGCTCTTCGCCGTCTGCGAATACACCACCGATACGGTGTCCTCATAGACCATCCGCCAGCGGCTCGATACCTTCAACGCGCCAGCCAGTGGCGTGTTCGGGGGCATCAAAATCGTGTCGACTCCGAATTTAGCGAGGGTGGTTTCCCAGCCGTCGCTCACATTCAGAATGTCGATGTACTTCTGTTCGAAATCGTCGCCGTAGAAATCGCTACGGCCATCCACGAAAACCTTATGCGACGTCCAGATCAGGTAGTCGCCCCATTCGTCGTGGGTAAAAATTCGTGTATTGGCGTCGCCGTGCAATTTCGCCAGCGCGGCCGCCGGATAGACCTTCGGATCAAACTCGGCACGGAACTTGTGCGGCGGATGCGGTGCGTACATCACCGCTGCCACCAGCACCATGGCCAGCCCGCTGATCAGGTGCCAACGGCCCACCGAATCGGTGCTCGCCGTCTCCGATGCCACCTGCAGGAACTTCGACACCGTCCGCCGCAGCCATCCTGCCACGTTCCACTCAGGCAGCCGCTCCAGCCCTTCCTCGAGTACCGCGGCGGCGGGAAGCGATGCCACGATCAGAAAGATCGGGATGTTTCGTGCCGCGAGCAGCGCACCATGCGCCCAGGCCACCATGTACAGAGCTTCGGTAAAACGGCCCTTTGCCAGGCTGCTCACACCCGCCGCGCCCGCCAGCAGCATCATGGCTTCGAAGAAGATCGCCGACGGATGGTGAAAACTCGGCGAGAGAAATTCGTGAATATGCTGCGAATTAAATGGGTCCCGCAGGTACATCAGCATGTGCTGGTGCAGGTGCCACGTGTAAGGATTGATCAGGCTGGCCGCCATGCAGGCAGACGCGCTCAGAAAATACCGCGTCGCACGACGGATTACCTGCTGGCGCGTTTCCGCCGCGTTCACTGATCCGCTGAACAACAGAGTCAGCACTTCGCCGGCGCCGTAACTTCCGATCAGGATGGCGCCGACAAAGAATCCTCCATGCAAATTGGTCCAGAGGATCGTGACCACCGGCAGAATGGCCAGGTACGGTACGCGTCCCCAATGTGTCTGTCCGGCGCGAACGCGCTCGAGCGCGGTATAGAAAAGCACCAGGAACAGCAGCGTAAACAAATGCGGCCTGGCCAGCCAGTGGATCGAGGATCCGGCCGCCGCCAGCATGGTGATCGCAATCGCCACGAAGGGATTTGATTTCGTCCGCAACAACCGGAACAGCGCCGTGAACGTGAGCGCCAGTATCAGGATGGAAAACAACACCACCGCCTGCAGGCCGCCGCGGGAATTAAGCCACGCAAACACCACATCGGTCAGCCATTCCCATGCAAACCAAGGCTGGCCGGTCTTCGAAAAAGAAAAGATATCTCCCGCCGGGACGTGGCGATTGGCAATAATCCACTCGCCGGTGCGGATGTGCCAGCCCGTATCGCAATCGCTCAACAAATCCCGCAATCCGCCCATGCGGCCGAATAAGAATACGATCGGCATTAAAAAGGCGAAGTCCGTGAAGGACGGCAGGATTCGGAGCAGAGCTGGTGGACGGCGGTCGTTCATATCTTATGCCATCCAGGAATTCGCTACGGGCTGCATGGCCTCAATGGCGCGAATCCGATCGTGAAAGGAACGGAAATCCATATAGTTCACCTGCAGGGCAACTCGCGGATTCTCCGGGTCCGATAACGATATTCGGGTGACAGACCCCTGACAATGAATACATTTCTGGCCGAAACCGTGATTGGCGGGAAGTTCCACTTCCACCGTCACAATTTGTCCGATTGCCGGAAGCGGAAGTGCAGCTCCGTCGGAACGCCACGAGACGAGCAACCCGCTTCGGCTGATATTTTCGGTTTGCATCGCGCTGCGCAACCAAAGCGCCGGAGAAGTTACATGACACCGGAGCTTGATTTCGATCCGCGGGCTCTCTCGCCGATTAATATTTCTCATTTCCGTGGGTTCAACACTGGCGACTTTACCGCCCACGGATCGGGCGTATCAATGCCGTAAATGGGTTATACGGGCGTGTAATCCAAGGTTATCAGGTGGGTTACGCCTATCAGACGCTGCCGGCCGAGTTGTCTCGCCGGGGTTCGCATTATCCCCAAATCGAAACGTTATCTATTAAAAATGTTTCGTGAGATGCCAGGCCCGCAAACTCATATTCGCACTATCGGGTCCTGTTCCATCGATATGAAAGCAGGTCATTGATTCGAAAGGGTTTTACAGCACTGACCTTACCACCGTTATCAGGGAAAGTACCAGTACCGGAAGGGAGTAGGATCGATCCGGTTTTCCCTGATACCGGTTATTAGAAGGAAATTGTCGCCATCTTTTTTAGATATTTTTTGGCAGCTATCGAAAGTGGCTCCGGAGGATTCCGCAAAACACTGGAGAAGCTACACTTAAATAACAAAATCTGACGTTTCAAAGTTAGAAATAATTTACTATTTTTGGCCCTTGTAGGTCGAAAATCAGCATATTGTTCGTTAATTATCTGTTGACAATGGGGGGCAAGTATCGGAGAATCCCTAAGAAGCACCAAGCGAGACGCGAGCAAATATCCGGCATGTAAACCGGGAGAATGAAACGCGGCGCGGGGTCGCTGCCATTTGGTGAAAAGGACAAAAAGAGGATTATGACGCGAATTCTTCTTTATAGCGACGAGCCAATTCTGGCGAAAGGGCTCGAATCGGTGCTCCGTCAAGTTGAGGGCTTCGAACTCCTCCCCATTTGCTCCACGGTGACTGGAATGATGGAGCAAGTAGCACACGGTGCCCCCGACCTGGTATTGATGGACCTCACCCATGAGGTCACTTTCGCCGTGCTCAGCGACATGAAGCACACGATGATGAGCTGCAAGATCGTGCTGTGGGTGAATTCCATCTCCACAGAGTTGGCATTCCAGGCGATGGGCCTGGGAGTCCGCGGGATCTTGCGCAAAACCCTTCCCACCGACCTGCAGGTGAAATGCCTGCAGAAGGTCCAGGCCGGCGAACTCTGGTTCGAGAAGGCATTGACCGACAGCTTCCTGTGCGCCCGGCGCATCGCGCTCACCCAGCGCGAAGGCCAACTCGTCAGCCTGCTCTCGCAAGGCTTGAAGAACAAGGAGATCGCCACCACCCTGATGATCTCCGAAGGCACGGTTAAGGTTTACCTTTCCCGTTTATTCCAGAAAGTCGGTGTCAAGGACCGCTTCGAGCTCGCGCTGTTCGGCTTGAAGAACCTCACCACCGGACAACTTCCGGTCAACGACAAGGGCCAACGGGTCGGCGCCAGCACCATGCCCGGCCTCCGTTCGCTCGTCCTCGAACGGCCTTCCGAGCCTCGCGCCGAAGCTCCCGCCCGATTCCCAACTCCTCTGCGCCCTGTCGCGTCGCGTTACTAGTTTTTCGCGGGGCATACTGGAGCACCGGTATGCCCCGCATTGCGCTGTCGTGGGATGATAGTAGTTTCCTCGGCCCATGACACAACTGAAGCAACTTCCTACCGCAGTCCTCGTTCATATCTCCAAGCTAATCAATGTCCCCCTAAAAGGACTGGTCGCGGTGATCGGACTCCTTGACGAAGGAGGAACCGTCCCCTTCATTGCCCGCTACCGCAAAGAAGCCACCGGCAACTTGGACGAAGTGCAGATCCTGGCCATTCAAGAGAAGCTGGAGTATTTCCGTGAGTTGGAAGAGCGGCGCGAAACCGTCCTGCAATCCATTCAGGAACAGGGCAAGCTTACCGATGAATTGAAATCCAAAATCGAAGCCGCCCTCGAGAAGACCGAACTCGAAGATCTCTATCTACCCTACAAACCCAAGCGCCGCACCAAGGCCTCGATCGCCCGCGAGCGCGGCCTGGAGCCCCTAGCCCAGTACCTTTGGGACCAAAAACCTGGCGCATCCTCGCTTGACGATCTGTCCGCCACCTTTATCAGCGACGAAAAAGGGGTACCATCCGCCAGCGAGGCGCTGGAAGGCGCTCGCCACATCATTGCCGAATGGGTCAGCGAGAATGCCGAATTCCGCAAATCGGTTCGCGGCATGATGATGTCGGAAGGAATGGTGGTGAGCCGTGCGATCGAGGGAGCAGAAGATCCCGAGGGTAAGTTCCTGATGTACGCCCAGTACAGCGAGCCAGCGAGCAAAATCCCCTCGCATCGTATGCTGGCAATCCGGCGCGGTGCAAAGGAAGGCATCCTTTCCTTTGAAATCGAGCTGGATCCACAGAAGCCGCTCGCCTGGCTGAAATCGAATGTTATCCACTCGCCCGGAGATTGGACGCCACACCTCGAACAAGCTGTAGACGATTCCTACGACCGTCTGCTCAATCCCTCCATTCAAACTGAGGTGCGCCTGGAGTTAAAAGACCGCTCAGACGAAGAGGCGATTAAAGTATTCCGTGAAAATCTGGAGAATCTTTTGCTCTCTCCGCCGGCTGGCATGTTGACCGTGCTGGCGATCGACCCCGGTATCCGCACCGGCTGCAAGCTTGCAGTCGTCGACGACACTGGGAAATTCCTCGAGAATTCCGTCATTTACCCGTTCGAACCTAAAAATGATCTCGCCGGCTCGGTAAAAACCTTGGCTTCTCTCATCGCGCGCCATAATGTACAGGCAATTGCGATCGGCAACGGTACGGCATCACGGGAATCCGCCGCATTTGTTCAGGATTTTCTGCGCCAGGCGAACCTGACCAAGATATTCAGCGTGACGGTTAGCGAATCCGGTGCTTCCGTTTATTCGGCTTCAGAAATCGCGCGTCAGGAGTTTCCCGACCTTGATCTGACGATTCGTGGCGCCATTTCCATCGCGCGGCGCCTCCAGGATCCGTTATCCGAACTGGTCAAGGTGGATCCAAAATCTATTGGTGTCGGCCAATATCAGCACGACGTCGATCAGCGAAGACTGAAACAAAGTCTCGAGTCCAGTGTGGAATCGTGTGTAAATCGTGTCGGCGTGGATTTAAATACTGCCTCATGGGCGCTGCTTCGTTATGTGGCAGGGATTAACGAACGAACCGCTCTGAAAATTGTGGAATATCGGAACACGCACGGGAAGTTCCGGTCGCGGGTTCAATTGACCGCGGTGCCTGGATTCGGGCCCAAGACTTTCGAGCAAGCGGCCGGTTTTTTGAGAATCCGTGGCGGCGAGAACCCCTTGGATATGACAGCGGTACACCCGGAATCGTATCCAGTGGTTGAGAAAATAGCGTCGTCCCTCGGGGTGGCGGTACCGGAATTAATTGCCCGTCCGCAACTGATTGAGAGCGTCAAACTCGAAGGATTCGCTACCGAATCGGTGGGAATGTACACTCTTGGGGATATTCGGGAAGAATTGCGCAAGCCGGGGCGGGATCCTCGCGACAAATTCGTAGCTCCCAAGTGGCGCGACGACGTAAAAGAAATCGCCGATTTGAAACCCGGAATGACCTTGGAAGGCGTGGTTACGAACGTGACCCGCTTTGGCGCATTCGTTGACATCGGGGTGCATCAAGATGGCCTCGTGCACGTCAGTGAACTGGCGAATCGGTTCGTAAAGGACGCGAGCGAGGTAGTGAAGGTCGGACAGATCGTTAAAGTGCAGGTAATGAATGCTGATTCCAAGGCCAAGAGAATTGCACTTTCCATGAAAGCGCTTGAGCCCGCTCCGCCCGAGCCCAAGCGCAAAAACTTCCAAAAGCCCCCGGAGAAGAAGCCGCAACCCTCATTGCAGGATCAATTGGCTTCTTTGTCGTCGAAATTCAAAGTCCGCTGACGGTCAACGCCAGAACGCTTCCGATTGCGCTCGGATGACAAACCGCTTGGCATTGGCGACGCCGGTCAACGCCTCAGCCCTCCAGCCCGCAGCGGCGCGATTATCTTCTGCGAAGGAAAGGTCGCGCTCGGCGGAATTCAACAGTTCCATGGCTTTGGTGAAGCGGTCGCGCCAGCCCAGCCGCGTGTCAATCGGCGGTGCTTCGTTGGGATTGCGCCCGTCATCGATGGCTGCCGCGCGTGCAGCACCGATGGCCCGATCAATCTCCTCCACGGCGGCGCGCTGATTCCGCATCACGTCACGCCAGTCCGGGCGAAACAGGTAAGCGCGCGCCAAACGCAAGTCTGAAATCGCATGCGAGTACCGCGGATGCACGGCCACCGGCGGGGGTGGCGGCGGAGGTGGAGGAAGCGCTGTCTCATCGCGGAACCGGTCATAGCCGCCTTTGCGCACCAGTGCGGTGGCGTTATCGAGATTCTCAAATGCACGTGCACGCCACTCGCGCGCCCGCGGATTGTCTTCTTCCGCGGCGATGTCGCGCTTCGCAGAATCGATCAATCGCAGAATCTCGCGGAAACGGCTGCCACGACCGATTCGCGTATCGACTGGGGGACTGTCGATGATGTCGCGGCGGTCAAAAGCCGCAGCCACGTCGAGTTCGCGGATGGCACGTTCCAAGAATCCCGAAGCCGCCCCCATGTCGCGCATGACATTGGGTTCATCCGGGAGACGCATGAGAATAATCGCGCGCCGCAGATCGCTGCGGGCGGAGAGGTAGTGTGGATGCCGGTACTGGGCAAGCGTCGCCGGCGGAGCTGTCAGCACCGTCGCCAGCGCGATCATTGTGGGGATTCCGAGGGTGATTCTCATAGAGTTCAATTATACGGATTTACGTTCTGAATACCATATTCGTTGCGCACCGCCGCGTTAAAATGGGATTAAGGTAAATCATTCCGGGCACACGCCTGTTCACGAGAGGGAACCTTATGTCGACCGAAACGAACACCAATCCGCTACGCGCACTGGGGGACTACGGACAATCCGTGTGGCTGGATTACATTCGCCGCAGTCTAATCACCAGCGGTGAATTGCAGCGCCTGATCCAGGAAGACGGACTGCGCGGTATGACCTCGAATCCTGCGATATTTGAAAAGGCCATCGCCGGCAGCTCCGATTACAAAGATGTGCTGGAAGACCCAGCCTCGCGCCAGCTCGACGCCAAGGCGCTCTACGAGCAGATTGCGATTCGCGATATCCGCGATGCGGCCGATGCACTGGCGCCCGTGTACCAATCTTCCAACAAAAAGGATGGCTACGTCAGCCTGGAGGTCTCCCCCGCCCTGGCGCGCGACACCGCGGGAACATTGGAAGAAGCCCGCCGTCTGTGGAAGGCGGTGGACCGCAAGAACCTGATGGTAAAGGTACCGGGCACCAAGGAAGGAATTCCAGCGTTCCAACAGCTCATCACCGAAGGCATCAACATCAATGTAACGTTGTTGTTTTCGCAAGCGGTGTATGAAGAGGTATTAGAAGCCTACATCGCTGGCTTGGAAGCACGCGCAGCCAAGGGCGAGGACCTCAGCCACGTAGCCAGCGTCGCCAGCTTCTTCGTCAGCCGCATCGATACCGCGATCGACGCCATGCCTGCGGCCAAGTCCGCTGGGATTGCAGGAAAGGTCGCAATCGCCAATGCCAAGGTTACTTACGAACGAAATGGCGAAATCATCGCCGGTCCGCGATGGGCTGCGCTCGCCGCGAAGGGAGCGCAGAAGCAGCGGCTTTTGTGGGCCAGCACCAGCACCAAGAATCCGAGTTATCGCGATGTGATCTATGTGGAAGAGTTGATTGGCGCGGATACCGTCAACACCATTCCCCCGGTCACGTTCAATGCATTTCGGGAACACGGAAAACTGCGCCACAGTCTGACGGAAGACGTGCCGGCGGCGCACGCCGTAATGGAATCGCTCGCCAAGGCGGGTATCTCGATGAAGGCAGTCACTGACAAGCTTCTCGAAGAAGGCCTGCAGCAGTTCCAGACCGCCTTCGACGCGCTGCTGCACGCGACCGGCAAGGCTTCTGCTCTCGCGGGCGTAGGCGCCTCGTAGCCTTCGTGCGGCGAGCTTCCGCGTACCCCCCGGGGAAGCGGAAGCTCGCCGTACCCACCTACCAATGCTCCTCAGGGCTCTGTTCTTCATCCTGATTGCGAACACTCTGTTTGCCCAGCAGCAGGACTCGCCGGTGATCAAGGTGGACGTCCGCCAGGTGCTGGTACCCGTAATCGTTACCGATAGCAAGGGCCATCACGTCACTGGCCTGAAATCCTCGGATTTTCATATCTACGAAGACGGCGTGGCACAAGAGATCGCGGCGTTCTCCACCGACACGTCGCCCGCGGCCAGCGCGCTCGTGGCCGCCGCCGGTACTCCACCCACGGAAGCCGCGAAGTCCGCACCGGCCGCTGGATCGTCCCCTGCCCCGCCGGGACGCACTTTCGTCATCTGCATCGACGCGCTGAATTCTGCATTCGCCAGCTCGACGCGGACTCGCGATGCCTTGGCGCGCCTCTTCGAAAAGGAGAAAGCCGGCGAGACGCATTACGTACTCCTGAGCATTGGCCGCCAACTGCAAGTCCTCCAAACCTCCACCAGTGATCCCGCGGCGCTATTCGCGAGGCTTCGCAATCCCGCAGTGCAGAGTGCCATGGGTGGGGCGGATGCCGCGGCTCTACGCTCCGAACTCGACGCTCTCAAGATTCGCATGTTTGACTTCTGCCGGGCGTGCGACTGCAACTCCTCCCAAAGCTGCAGCACCCAGGCGCAGGATTTGAAGTCGAGCGTGGACGGGCAGGCGGAACACTGGGGTAGCGTGCGTGAGATGTTTTTTGCGCAATTGAAGAGTGTCGTCGAGGAACTCGCGAAACTGCCCGGCGGACACACGCTCATTCTGGTTTCCGACGGATTTACGCTCCAGCCCGCGCGCGATTTTTATTCGGTGATTGCACCCTTTCTCAATAAGGATCAGCGATTCAAAATGCCCGGTCCAATCGACTTGGCGCCGCGGCTCGAAGCCGTCATCAAAGTCGCCGTGGAACACAACATCCGGATCGATTCAGTGGATTCGGGAGGACTCAGCCAACCTGCCCTTTCCGGCAGTGGATCGATGGATGCCAGCGCGCCATCCGATCGATCGGCGCCGACCGTGAGCCGGCGCGTCCCCAGTTCCAACCGCGGCGGAACGCTGCTCACCGAGATGGACCGGCAGGCGAGTTCGATGGCCATACAGAGCGGGAGTGGAATGAGTGCCCTGGCGCAGGCCACGGGCGGCGTATTCTTCCACGACAGCAATGACCTGCTCAAGCAGTTCCGTTCAGCGCTGGCAGACGGGCGTGAGTATTACCTGCTCGCATATGCTGCCCGCAATCAGGTGCAGGACGGCAAATTCCGCCGCATTACGGTGGAAGTCGCAGACAAGAAGCTGCACGTGCGTGCCAAGTCAGGCTACTGGGCCGAGACCGCGCAGTAGGTCAATCGGAAGAACGCTGGCTAACGTCGCGGAGCTGGAACGCCTCGCGTTGCGAGCCCCGCGCGTCAGCAAGCGACCTGGCGGAATCGGTGAAACGACGTCCTTACGCTCCGACCAGAACTTCGCTCGCGTACCTGGCGGCCATTTCTGAAAGCGGGACCGGCGCGTAGTCGCCCGCGTGACCGGCCTGCCCGAATTGCGTCATGCGCTGCGCTACGACCTTCTTCATCGCCTCGCGGGCTGGTTTCATATAGCTGCGCGGATCGAACTCTTCAGGCTTCTCCATGAAGACTTTGCGGATCGCACCCGTGATCGCGAGCCGATTGTCCGTGTCCACGTTGATCTTGCGAACGCCGTTCTTGATTCCGATCTGGATCTCCTCGACGGGCACGCCCCACGTCGGTTTCAGCTTGCCGCCGAATTGATTGATGATGTCCTGCAACTCCTTGGGAACGCTGGAGGAACCGTGCATCACCAGGTGTACGTTGGGCAGGCGCTTGTGGATTTCGATGAGACGCCCCATCTTGAGCGTTTCGCCAGTGGGTTTTTTGGAGAACTTGTAAGCGCCGTGACTCGTACCAATCGCGATCGCCAGAGCGTCAAGGCCGGTTAGCTTTACGAACTCTTCCGCCTGGGCTGGATCCGTCAGATGGCTCAGACCATCAAGCCCGGTGCCATACCCGTCTTCAATGCCGCCCAGGCATCCGATTTCGCCTTCGACCGTGATGCCCTTGGCATGTGCCATCTCGACCACCTGCCGCGTGGCATCCACATTGTATTCGAAGCTCGACGGAGTCTTGCCATCGGGCATCAAGGAGCCATCCATCATGACGCTGGTAAAGCCCATTTCAATGGCGGTCTTGCAAGTCTCGACGCTGTTGCCATGATCGAGGTGCAGCACCGTGGGAATCTCCGGATAGAGTTCCGTTGCGGCCAGCATGAGGTGATACAGGAAGCGATCCTGCGAATAAGCGCGGGCGCCGCGACTGGCCTGAATGATCACCGGCGAGCGGGTTTCCCGAGCGGCCTCCATAATGGCCTGGATCTGTTCCATATTGTTGACGTTAAACGCGCCAACACCGTATCCGCCTTTGGCCGCCTCGTCGAGGAGCTGGCGCATCGAAACTAGTGGCATTGCTGACTCTCCTTTGAAAGATTCTAATTAGAACCCGAAACTCCTGAAAGCTGAAAGTAGCATGCTTGCGGGCGGAGGGGCAAATTGTCTACTTCAGCCGAGATAGATCCCATTGACGCAAGTGCTGAGAGCTCCCGAACAGCGTCCGCGAATCGGCACTGAACAGGAGTGCACCCTGAATGGGGGCAGACGGAGCGAAGATTTCGTCGTTGAGAATACCGCTCCATGGCCACTTGCGCAGCACGTCGCCATTCAGGGTGGCGAGACGGTGGCCGTCGGCCAACGAGTACAATCCAAAGTACGCATATCCGCTTGGATCTTGATAAACACCATAGCCTACGGCCAGCACCGTCTTGTCTGGCGATATCGCCATCGTCTCGGGAAATTCTGAATCGAAGTGAAAGTGGTCGTAATACTTGTAGCCAAAGAGATTCGAGCGTAGCCTCGGTTTTTCTGGAAACTCCAGTTCGAATCTTCTAAGAACGGAGCATCCGTTCGAGTCCAGAATGGTTAGCCAGAGAGGGTGTTCAGGGTGGAACTTCCCAGCCTCCGAAGCACTCTCCACCGCGTCTGCCACGACCGCGACTACCGAATCGTCCGGGGATAGGGTAAAGTTTCGAATCCTCTCCGACGGGAAAGCGTGGCATAGGCGCGGTTTGGCCTCGGGGTGAAGGGAAACCCAATAAAGGGAGGCGACGGAAGCGGCTAGATCGTCGTACTCGGCTAAGTATGAATCCTTCAATAGCCGTGTCCTGCAGTCCAGAGCTGATCCTGACGGTGTCGGAATGCGTTTCTGTACGAACGGCAAGCCCGGCCGCTGTAAACGCTCGACGCCTCCAGCATTCGCGACCGCGAACCCATCAAACGACGGCCTTACGGTCTGGTCGACGCTGCTGAACAGAAAGCTCATGTCATTCAAAGCGCACACCAATTGCCCGTCCTTCGGAACAGCGGATGACGCTTGCGAATGGCGCCCCGAGGCCAGGTCCCATTCCATCCGCACGGGATTCGATTTCCAGTCTTGTTCCACGGCGACAACCAGATGGTCGTCCAAAAATCGAGCCAGAACGAAATTGAAGCCGCCCCCGGAGACCAGTTGGCCCAAGGACTTTCCGGTTGCCGTCTCGTACACCTCCAGTACATCCGCGGTGCAATAGGGCGGCGACTCCGGACAATCAGATGCCTTCCGCTGGTTGCGCCGCGCCAGCATCAGCCGGCCGTCGGCTGAGATCTCGACGAGAGCAGCGTCTTTGTACGTGCGGACGAGGGACGCGCCGCCATCGGCGAAGGCCGCGAGCGCGCAGCCGCCAATGCCTAATCCTACGATGACGTGACCCAACCGCGTTCCATGCAGCATAGAGTTCGAACCCGTTCGACAGAAATTGTAGCGCCCCGCGCGGAGCGCATTGGATGAATGACAGAAGACGGCGAAGTGTGGATACTGAGGGCAACTAACTTCGCCCTTCCGCTTACGTGAGGCCTTTTGCGCGATGGCTTCCAGCCGTTGGGCCTGTTCGAGCCAGGGCCGCTTGTTCATTCCATTCTGGTGCAGACATGGATCAGAAGTATTGAGTGCGCATGCGGCGTAGATCAAGCCGCACTCGTCTACGGGAGCCAGTCCTTTAAGATCGCAGCCTGCAGCGCGTCGGGGCTGGCCACGGGCTTGATCGCGAAAGCACGCTTCTGGTTCTTTTCGAGGGTGAGTTCCACAGCCTGTTCGACGCCGTCACGGCGGATGCGGAGGGGCAACTTGTCGCCGGGCTGTTTGCTGGACATCGCGTCGTTCAAAGCCTTCGGCGTGCTTACGATCTCATCGTTCACTCGCAGGCCGGGCGGCCCGCTCACCACGGCGAGATTGCCGTTCGCCAGGGTTTGCGTGTTCAGCTGAAGAAACGCACCAGGGGCGTCCTGCGCTGTGATTTCAACCGCGAGGCCCGCGTAGGCCAGATACTTCGCGTAGTCCACGTCTTTGGTGGTGGACGCGTATTCCAGAACCTCCGTGAGAGATGTCCCGGCGGCGCCCTCGCATTCTTCGCGAAATTCGGAGTCAGTGAAGCCGCGCTTCTTCTGCAGGTAATATTTGCGGTACAAGGCGCGCATCACGTCGTCCAGCGATCTTCGGTTCTGGCTCTCGTGGCGAATCTTCAGATCGAGCATAGTTCCGAGCATGCTGCCGTTGTCGTAGTAGGAGATGGTGGTGTTGCGATCGTTGCCCACGCCGGAAGTGCCCCAGGTGTGCCAACTCGAATCGGTGGCCGATTGGTAGTGGTGACCGGGCGCGTTTTCGAACTTGCCCATGGCGTTTTGCAGGCGCTCCAGAAACTGAGCGCGCGTCAACAGACCGGCGCGCTCGGCCACTACGTCCTCGTAGTAGACCGAGAGCCCTTCGGAGACCCACAGCATGTTGGTGAGGTTCTCGGTGTCGTAGTCGAAGGGACCGAGCGCCAGGGGCCGGATGCGCTTCACGTTGAAATTGTGAAAGTACTCGTGCGCCACGTAGCTCAACCAGCCGCGATAGCCAGGCTCGCTCAGGAGGCTGTTGCCGTTGAACGCGATGGATGCCGAATTCAGATGTTCGACTCCGCCGTTGCCGGTGCCGACCAGCAAAAACGCGTAGCGCTTGTAGGGAATGTCTCCGATGAGGCGCGTTGCCGTTTCAACCATCTTCTTCAGGTCAGCCTGCATTTTCTGGCGGTCTACGGCGGCGGGAATGTTTTCCATGGCGACGTCGTGGGGCACCCCCTGCACTTCGAAGCGCAGCAACTCCTGCGTGCCCATCAGGATCGGGCTATCGTAAAGCACGTCGAAGTCGGGAGCGGTGAAGGTGTGAGCGCGTCCGGCGACTGGTTCGAGTCCGGTAGCGAAGGTGGTCCAGTTCTGCGGCGGCACGAGGGTGATGATTGCAGGCCGATCGGTATGGCCGGCGAGATGGACGAATGTTCCAGGCGGGGAAAGCAGGGCGCGATTCTCGCCCAGGTAGTTCTGAACGGCGAACGAGACCGCGCCGTAAACGTCGTAGGTCAGGGTGATGACGGGAGAGTTGGCGGCCACCACCCGCCACGTGTTCTTAGTGACCTTCTCCCACGCCAGCCCGTGGCCCGCGCCATCCTGCGCCTGAAAATTGGAGACGTACTTCGCGTAATCGAGAACCCGGTAGTAACCGGGCGCCCAAGCCGGCAATTTGAAGTCCTGCAACTCGCCCGCAAGCCCGTCGCAGCGCAACACGACGTGGAAAATGTGCGCCCCTGGACGGTCCATGGAGACAGTGAAGGCCAACGGGGACTGCGCGATTGCCAGAGCTGAACTGAGAAGAACAAGCGCGGCGAGGCGGGAAGGGGCTTTCATCGCTTCATAGGATACACTTGTTCACCCCGAGGCAGGCTGTTGCTGTAGAACGCGAGTTTCACCATCGCGATCGGCCCGGAGACTCGACACTGCGCGTTAGACGCGAGCAATCCTGACTGGGCCGAACAACAGCGGAACGAGATAGCCCTACAGCCGGCCCACAATCGTCCTTGCTCGGGCCTGGAATTTTATGTGCTGGTTCGCAAACCTTGGTCATGTCGATTTGGGCGGTTCCTTTGCGGATGCCTCGGCTCCAGGTGGTTCACGGAACGGTTCCACAGAAATGGGCACGTAAGACACTTCCAGGACGATCAGATGTTCTGTACCGCCCGGCGCTTGGAGAGCCACGCGGTCACCCGCCGTTGACTTCATCAAGGCGCGGCCCAGAGGCGACATCCAACTGACGTGGTTGCGGTTGAGATCGACCTCGTCGGTGCCCACGATGCTCACCACTCGCTCCGTTCCCGCGGCATTGGTATAGCGCACCGTCGCTCCGAAGAATGCCCGCGTCGCCGCCTGACCCGCTCTCGGGCGTCCCGGATCCACCACTTCCGCGGCATCGATTCGCTTCGTGAGAAAGCGAATCCGCCCATCGATCTGGCGCAACCGCCGCTTCCCGTACTGATAGTCGGCGTTTTCACTGCGATCGCCGTTGCTCGCAGCCCACGCCACCACCTTCGTCACGGCCGGGCGTTCCCTGGTGAGCAGAAAGTGATGCTCCTCTTTGAGGCGCTCGAGGCCGCCTGGCGTGATGTAGTTCTTGACTCGTGTTGCGGGCTCGTCTGCTTGCGGTTTTCTCGTGAACCCTTTTCGCATATCGTTATCGTTGCATGCCTTGAATCAGCCGGACCTGTGAAAATCAGTCGTGGCGCCGGGCTTCGGGTTGGCTGGATGCGCTGAGGCGGCGAGTGTTCCACAGAACGATGGCGGCGACCACGAGGTTCAGCCCGCTTGCGCGATGGCGCTGGTATTCAAGCGTTCGATCCCGGAGTTCCCCGACTGGACGCGGCCGCCCAATGAGCGGTTTGGGTGTTTTGCGCGCAAGCCACCCGGCGAAACTCGTCTCGCAACGGCTACGCGACGAGGCGGGAGTGGTCTCTCCGAACGCCACGTTCGGCAAACTACGAACTTCAGGACGAATCATTCTGTACCCGTGGCGCTTACGCCTCCTTGTTCAGCCTCGAAATATCTCTTGCATCGTCCCCTACAAAGTAGTAGCATGCAACTACGAAGTAGGAGAACGGCGTGCCCCGGCCAAAACTCAGTAAGCTCGAGCTCCGAATTCTAGAAGCCCTCTGGACACGAGGAAAGGCTTCGATTCGCGACATTCACGGACTCTTCCCCGAACCGCGCCCCGCGTACACCACTGTCCAGACGATTGTTTATCGGATGGAAGCGAAGCACACAGTGCGCCGGGTCGAGAGGCAAGGCAACGCCGATATATTCGAACCGCTCGTCGCCCGGGACGTTACCCGAAATCGGCTGCTCGACGAGATATTGAGCTTCTTCGGCGGGAAGGCCGCGCCTCTGATGGCGCAGCTTGCCGACGCCGGAAAACTGACCCCGGATGACGTTCAGGAGCTGGAAAGGACGCTCCGAAAGCTGAAGGCCCGGCGAAGGGAGGAGTCAAAATGATCGACGCCCTTATCTACAGCGCTACTTCCCATTTCGTGCAGTCCACGGTGTTTGGGGGAGCGGCGGCACTGCTGACCCTGGCATTCCGCGCGAACCGGGCCGAGGTTCGCTTTTGGCTGTGGCTGAGCGCCTCGCTCAAATTCCTGGTCCCTTTGGCGTTCCTATCGATGGCCGGGACTCATCTCCGTGCATGGACGCCGGCATCCTCTCTCGAGGGAATCGGCGCCACGGTTCCTACCTTCTCATTCGCCCCGGAAAGCTTCCGTCACTCTTCGCAAGACACGGCGTGGGGCGCTTCCTCCGCGGGCGCGCGCTCGATCGATCGACCCACGCTTGATCAGGTGATCGTGGGCGTCTGGCTGTCGGGCGTGCTATGTGTGGCGCTGATTCGACTCCGCGGATGGCGGCGCATCCGCCTCCTGATCCGCGCCAGCGTTTCCACAGATATCGCCGCGCCGATTGCCGTTCGCGCTTCGCCGGCGCTCACGGAGCCGGGAGTTGTCGGATGGATACGTCCGTTGCTTCTTCTCCCGCAAGGATTCGCCGAACGCCTATCGCCTTGCGAGATGAAGGCAATTCTCGCGCACGAACTGTGCCATGTGCAGCGCCACGACAATCTTCTGGTGTCGATCCACATGATCGTCGAAGCGATTTTCTGGTTCCATCCTCTGGTGTGGTGGATCGGCGCCCGGTTGATTGAGGAGCGGGAATGCGCATGCGACGAAGACGTGGTCAGCCGGGGGAACGCGCCCGATCTTTATGCCGAAGCCCTCCTTAAAGTTTGCAAGTGGTCTACGGAATCGCCGCCGGCCTGCGTGGCCGGAGTAACGGGCGGGAACCTCAAGCGAAGAATCGAGCAGATCATGGATGCCCGGGACATCCCCGGACTGAGCTTCGCCAAGAAGGCTGCTCTGGCGATTGCGGGAGCAGCGGTTCTAACGGCGCCGGTCCTGGTGGGTATCGCCAACGCGCCGGCAATTCTGGCTCAACCGCCCTCCGAAGTGGCTCAGTGGCAAGCCGCCGCGGGAGGCCACATGGCTTTCGAGGTAGCCTCGGTCAAGCTGATGAAACCCGGTTCACGCGTGTGGTTTGCGCCGGGCTTTCCCCTCGATAACGGAGATTCGTTTATGAATCCGAACACCGGGGAAAGTCCGCACGGGCGCTTCGCCGGAGCCTTTCCCCTGCCGGATCTCATCGAGTTCGCGTACAAGCTCGTGCTGACGCCGGATCAGGCACGGGCTCTATGGGGTCATCTGCCGAAATGGGTCGAAACGGACAAGATCGAGATCAGTGCCAGAGCCGCGGGCAACCCCACCAAGGACCAAATGCGGCTAATGATGCAGTCTCTGCTGGTGGAACGGTTCCACCTCGCAGTTCATTATGAAACGCAGGAGATGGCGGTATATGCTTTGACTCTGATCAAGCCGGGCAGGTTGGGGCCGAAGCTCATTCGGCACGCCGACGGTCCTCCTTGCGATTCGTCCGCAAGAAGCGAGCCCCCGGGCGTCGATCCCGATCCCGACGGGGCAGTATTTCCGCCTATCTGCTATGTGCAGGAGGGGTGGAAAAACAGGAAGGGACGCATCGTGGTGGGTTCGCGAGACACGACTATGGCTCTCCTCGCCGGATCTATTGCTGGGAAGGCTGGACGGCCCGTGGTCGATCGAACCGGGATTACCGACAGGATCGATTATCGGTTGGAGTGGACACCTGAGTCGAATGGTCCCGGGCCCAACGGTGAGGAAGTTCAGCCCGACCCGCATCCCTTGACGTTCCTGGATGCGGTGCGCGAGCAACTGGGCCTGAAACTGGAACCGACGAAGGCTCCTGTTCAGAGTCTTGTGATCGATCATATCGAACGGCCTTCGGAAAACTGACGTCGGCCATCCGTCTCGTCGAGGTGCCGGGAGCAGAACTCCTGAGACAGGCTGCAAACGCTAAGCTGCACTCGGGCCGTGTAGTCGCCAATGCCGAGACTGGTGCAGTCCATACCGCACGACCACCCAAGGCTCCGGATGGAAGTAGCCAGAGGAAATTCCCTCGCCGAAGGCAAAGCGCACGCGCGGGAACAGTGGTGCCGCTCCAATAGAAGACTGAATCCTCTTTGCAGGGAGATCTTTCTCGTCCGCGGACCGAGAAAGGTTCATCGTCAGGCAGAGAATCGCGTCGCTGTACACCCCCAAGAAGTTCGACGGATCGATCGTCCGAAGCAACATCAGGTTGATGTACAGGCGGTAAGGCTCGAATTCACGAGATTTGGTCTCGAACGCAGTTTGGAACTCGTGCTCCGCTCTTAACTCCCCGATCGGTCGGAACAACTCGTCGACGACCGTCTCGACCACCGGTACCAGATCCGAGACGATATCGGCCAAGTCCTGCCGCTGACGTTCGCGCAGGATGCGAGCGAGTTCCTTGAGAGCTCGGGGCGTAATAACGGACGCGATTGGAGTTGCCCCAATAGCCATGGCAGGGGCGTCTCTTCAACCTTAATACCGCAGGCCAGTGGACGTGACAGCCGGCTGCCGTTCGGGTTTGCGCTGCTGGTCGCTTTTCTTCATACCAAGAGCCCATGGACGTCCGCCCACAAAGCCTTGCGTTCCGCGAGACTGATGGTGCGCTTCATCAAGTGGCCAGCCGCGTCCGCTCGCCAGCTGTCACCCATTATACGAATTATTTCGTTGACAGACGAATTGATTCGTATGATACTCGAAGCGTGGCCTCCCGATCCGATTCCAAAGAAACCGATCCCCCGCCGCTTCCAACCGCCGCCGAGATAGCCATTCTGGCAGTGCTATGGCGTCAAGGCGCCAGCACCGTGCGCGAGGTGCATGAAGCGCTGGGTAAGGACAGTGGATATACCACCACGCTGAAGCTGATGCAGCTCATGTTCGAAAAGGGACTGGTGGTGCGCAACGAGCGCTACCGCTCGCATCTTTACGAAGCGCGCGCACCCAAGGAGCAGACGCAGCGGCAGATCGCAGGCGACCTGCTAAAGCGCGCATTCGAAGGATCGGCGAAGAGCCTGGTGCTGGGAGCGCTCTCCGCGCAGCCCGCTTCAGGAAAGGATCTGGCCGAGATACGGAGTCTGTTGGACGAACTTGAAAAGAGGAAGGGAAAAAAATGATCACGCTTCTAAACCAGCCGTGGACCGAGCGTCTGGGCTGGACGCTCCTGCATTTTCTGTGGCAGGGAATTCTGGCGGCAGCCCTCTATGCGCTCGCCCGGGCTTTGGCCGGTGGCCGCATTTCCGCGCACGGCCGCTACACAATTGCCTGCGCTTCGCTGTTGACAATGACCGTGGCGCCTGCTCTCACTTACTGGTGGCTTGGAAATTCCGGGCATGCGGCGGGGATCGGGGACCTTACCACTTGGGGCGTTCCGCAACTTGCCTCTGGGGTTGCGTACTCGCCGGTCAACGATCCCTGGCAACCAGTGATGCCGGGGATTGTCTTGGCGTGGTTCGCTGGCGCTGCCGCGTGTTCCCTCCGGCTGTTCATGGGATTCATCTCCGCGGCGTCTCTGCGGCGTTCGCATCATGCACCGGTGCTCACCGAATGGCAGCAAACCCTCGACCGGCTGATCGAACGTATGCACGTGTCGCGAAGCGTGCGGCTGCTAGCCACGGATCGAGTGGACTCGCCTTCGGTCGTCGGTTGGCTTCGCCCAGTAATTCTCGCGCCGGTGGGCGTGCTCTGTGGACTCGCACCCGAGCAGGTAGAGGCGTTGTTGGCGCACGAACTGGCGCATGTCCGGCGGCACGACTACCTGGTGAACGTCCTGCAGGGGATTGCGGAGAGCCTGCTCTTCTACCATCCTGCGGTATGGTGGATCTCAAGCCAGATCCGGGCCGAGCGCGAGCACTGCTGCGACGACATTGCCGTTGCGGCGACCGGCGATGTGCTGGTGTACACGCGCGCTCTGGCGGAATTGGAATCCATGCGGCCGGCACATTTCAAGGCTGCGCTATCTGCGAACGACGGTTCGCTCCTGCGGCGGATCCGCCGGCTGACCGACCCGGTGACGGTGCACAGGCCCGCCGGATGGGGAACGGCCTGGTCTTTGGGCGCCCTGCTGCTTTTGGGGATCGCAGGAGTTGCGGTGACCGGCGCGCAAGAGCAAAGCCAGCCGGTAGTGAACCTCGACACCTTGTGGCCGGACACGGTGAAGCAAGGCGATATGAAGCTGGAGGTGCGCGGGTTGGGTCGATTGACGTCCGACCATACGGTGTCGATCAAAGTGGCGGAGACCCTGATACAGGACGTGCGGCAAGGCCAGCCGGCGTTGGTTGATCTCCGGAATCGCAAGCCGCCCGTTCCCGGCAAGGTTGCGGTGGTGCATCCCGAAGTGGCGAACGGCACAGTGACTGTGGACATAGTGCTGGATGACGCAGTGCCGCCCGGTATCAATCCGGAAAAGGTGGACGGGATTATTGCGATAGGGGGGCTGACGAACGTGGTGTACGTGGGCAGGCCGGTGTTCGGCCAATCCAACAGTCGGGTTATGCTCTTCAAGATCGAACCCGACGGCCATTCGGCGAAGAAGGTCCCGGTGCAGTTCGGCGCGGCTTCGGTCAACCGGATCGAGATCAAGAGCGGTCTGCAGCCGGGGGACAAAGTGATCCTCAGCGATATGTCGCAGTATGACGGAGTAGCTGCGATCTTGTTGCGGTGAGGGCTTCGGCTACGGTTCTTCTTTGTGTCTGATGGCGCAGCTTGCCGACGCAGGAAAACTGACCCCGGATGCCGTTCAGGATTGGAACGGACGATCCGAAAGCTAAGGACCCAGGCGAAAGGGAGGAAGTCTAAATGATCGACACCCTTATCAACAGCACTTCCTCCCACCTCGTGCAGTCCAAGTTGTTTGTGGGAACGGCCGCGCTAAGCTTCCGAAAGAAGGCTGCTCTGACGATCGCTGGAGCGGCGGTCCTTGTGGCGCCTGTCCTGATTGGTATTGCAGACGCGCCGGCAATTCTGGCTCAATCGCCCTCCGGAGTACCTGAGTGGCAAGCCGCCGCGGGAGGCCACATGGCTTTCGAGGTCGCCTCGGTCAAGCTGCTGAAACCCGGCTCACACGGGCGGGCGCCGAACTTTGCTCTCGACAACGGAGACGGGTTTACGAATCCGCTCAGCGGAGAAAGTCCGCACGGCCACTTGTCAGTTGCCTTTCCCGTGTCGTTTTACATTTCGTTCGCGTACAAGCTTTCGCTGACGCCGGACCAGCGGCAGGCCCTGTTCGCCCGTCTGCCTAAATGGGTCGATACGGACGTGATCGACATCGAGGCCAAAGCTGCGGGCAACCCCACCAAGGACCAAATGCGCCTGATGATGCAATCTCTGTTGGCCGAACGGTTCCAGCTTGCGGTGCATTATGAAACGCAGGAGATGCCCGTATTTGCTTTGACTCTGGTCAAGCCGGGCACGTGGGGGCCAAAGCTCATTCGGCACGCCGACGGACCGCTCTGCGATGCGCCTACACCCACGCCCCTCGCGACGGGCCCACCCGATCCCGAAGCCGGCATATTTCCCCCTCGGTGCGAATCGCAGATGTCGGTGCCAGGCAAGAACGGACGCATCGTGCAGGGAACTCGAAACACGACCATGGCGATCCTCGCTGGGTTTCTGGCTCGGACGACTGGACGGCCTGTGGTCGATCGAACCGGGATTAGGGACAGGATCGATTATCGGCTAGAATGGACACCTCAGTCGAACATTCCGCCGAATGGTCCCAGGGTTCCCGACGTGGAAGTTGAACCCGACCCGAATCCCGGGGCGCTCGTGGATGCGGTGCGCGACCAACTGGGCCTGAAACTGCAATCGACGAAGGCCCCTGTGCAGAGTCTTGTGATCGATCATATTCAACGGCCTTCGGAAAACTGACCCCGGACGACGTTCAGGAACTTGAACGGACGATCCGAAAGCTCAAGACCCAGGGGAAAGGGAGAAGTCTAAATGAAGCCCCCACTGATTGCGGGAGTGGCGGTCCTGATGGCGCCTGTCCTGGTTGCCATTGCCAACACGCCGGCAATGCCTGCACAAATCGCCTCCGGAGACACTCAGTGGGAGGCCGCCGCGGGAGGCCACATGGCTTTCGAGGTCGCCTCGGTCAAGCTGCTGAAACCCGGTTCACGCTTTCGGGCGCCGAACTTTCCTCTCGCTGGAGACGGGTTTAGGACGGACAGCGGCGAGAACCCGCACGGCCGGTTGTCGGTCGCCTTTCCCCTGCCGAGGTACATTGAGTTCGCGTACAAGCTCACGCTGCAGCCGGAACTGAGGCAGGCGATGGTAGCCCGTCTGCCTAAATGGGTCGATACGGACGTGATCGACATCGAGGCCAGAGCCGCGGGCAACCCCACCAAGGACCAGATGCGGCTGATGATGCAGTCTCTGTTGACGGAACGGCTCCATCTTGCGGTGCATTACGAAACGCAGGACGTGCCAATATATGCTTTGACTCTGATCAAGGCGGGTACGTGGGGGCCAAAGCTCATTCGGCACGCCGACGGACCTCCCTGCGATGCGCCCGGAACGCAGAACCTCGCGACGGGCATGTCCGATCCCGGCGCCGCCGTGTTTCCCACTGATTGCGAATCGGCGACATCGGTGCCAGGCAAGAATGGACGCATTGTGCAGGGATCTCGAAACACGACCATGGCTCTCCTCGCTGAGTCTCTGGGTCGGATGGGTGGGGGTGGACGGCCGGTGGTCGATCGAACCGGGATTGCCGACAGGATCGATTATCGGTTGGAATGGACACTCGAGTCGAAGCCGGGATGCCTGCCCGGCCCTTGTCCTGGGGTTCCCGGCGCGGACGTTGAGCCCGATCCGAATCCCGTAACGTTCATGGATGCGGTGCGCGACCAACTGGGCCTGAAACTGCTATCGACAAAGGCCCCCCTTCGGATTCTTGTGATCGATCATGTCGAACGGCCTTCCGAAAACTGACGCAGGCAGTCCGTCTCGTCGATGTGCCGGTAGCAGAACTCCTGAAATACGCCACAGCATCTACGCATGCACTCGGGCCGTGTAGTTCCCTATGCCGAGACTGGCGAGAGCGGCGTTGCAGAGATTGCTCCCTACTGGTCGCGAAGTACCGACGTCGCCGTTTTAACGGCGCATCGGGAAGCGACGTCCTGGACTTGATGTCGCCCATGGGATCAGCGCCATCGTTCCGCCATCATTCCTCCATCTGGGATGGGTTTTGCGACCTTGAAAGAGTTCACGGGAGACATGCTTTTCTCGAGCCGAATGGGCGGATCTCAACTCGGGTCCGTACCTCCTTCCTGCGGTGAACGGCACGCCGGCAGCAGTTTTGGACGCACCGTAGAGCTAGCTAGGGGCGCAGGGGCATGGGAAGCTCTCTGACTACGTTCGTGCGGTCTGCATGGAATCCGGGAAGTTCTTACTCCTCGAGAATCGCCACGGCTCGCACCGGCGCTGCCGTCGTATTGACCCACTTGATGGGAAATAGACTGAGCTTGAAACCAGTGGGCGGAAGCCGCTCGAAATTCGACATGTTTTCGAGATGATAGTATTCACGCGTAAGCATGACGCGATGCGCTTCCCAAAACTGCTTGCGCTCGAACATGGCCCAGACGGGCGGGTCGAAGGTCACGGCATCGATGCCCATCAATTTGATGCCCTGATCGAGCAGCCAATGCGTGGCTTCCCCCGTCATTCCCACGTGATCGGTGAGATAGGCCTCGGTGTGCTGGATCTTCCCTGCCCCTGTGTGGATTAAGACGATGTCGAGCGGCTTGAGTGTGTAGTGAATCTTCGAGAGCGCCTGCTTAACCTCTTCGACCGTGATGCCTGCGCCTTTGGGCAGGTGGCGAAAGTCGAGGCAGACGCCGTCGCCGTAACAGTATTCGAGTGGGATTCCTTCGGGACCGGGAGCGTTGTCGCGCAAGTGGCGGAGGGAATCCATGTGGGTGCCGATGTGATCTCCCAGCACGATGAGGCAGTGCGCGGTGAGCCAGTCGACGCCGAACCTGGCGGCGCCCACACGTTCGGCAAACTGCTGCCAGGTTTCGTACATCACCAGCGCCGGGCGGACGACACGCGGAAAACTCACCATGTCGTTATGGACGGGCATGCTCAAATCGATCAGTTTTTGGGGCATACGAGTGTCTATTGAGTTGCGGTGATTCCACCGTCGAGATATAGAGTTTGACCCGTGATGAAGTCGGATGCGGAGGAGACGAGAAATAGGACCGCGTTCCTGACATCTTCCGGCGCGGCAATTCTGCCGAGGGGAATCCGCGTCACCAGCGCGTTGTAGAATCCCGGGTCTGCGAGCATGTGGGCGACTTGCTGTGTGCGCACGAAGGTGGGCGCCACCACATTCACATTGATCTGATGTGGCGCCCATTCCGCAGCCAATTGCTTGCAGAGAATCGCCAACCCGCCTTTTGCTGCGCAGTAGGCGGAGTACCCCCGCCCGCGTAGTCCCAGCAGCGTTCGCACTGACCCGATGTGCACCTGCTTGCCACCCGTTCCCTGGCGCATCATGTAGCGGGCGGCCGCCTGAGCTTGGAACATGGCGCCTCTGAGGTTGACGTCCAGCACGTAATCGAACGCCGCTTCGGTGACGTCGCCGGCTTTCTCCTCGCGATTGAGGCCCACGCAGTTCACGAGGATATCCAATCTCCCGAAGCGCTGGGCTACCTCGTCGACCATCCGCTCGGTCTCAGGGACGGAACGGACATCGAAGGCGGAAGCAAACGCTGGTGCTCCCAATTCGCCGAGGGACGCAGCGCAGGCAGCGGCTTTTGCGGCGTCGTGCCCGGCGACCCCGACCTCCGCGCCCAACGCAGCCAATCCCCGGCTGACTGACTCGCCGATTCCGCCATACCCCCCGGTTACCAGAGCGACTTTGCCATCCAGCCGGAACAACTGCGCGAGTGAATTCACTTGCCGACCCAACCACCATCCACGTGGATGGATTGGCCCGTGAGATAACTGGAATCATCCGAGGCGAAAAAAGCGACCACGGTCCCGATTTCTCGCGGCTCGCCGGCGCGCCCCAACGAGATCTGAGAGAGAATCCCCGGCAGCAGGTCGGGCCGCTTCATCACCCAGGCGGTCATGTCGGTGTCGATCAGACCGGGGTGAACGCAATTTACCCGAATGCCCAGCGGCGTCATCTCGGCGGACATGTTGCGGGTGAGGGCCTCGAGCCCAAGTTTGGTGGGAGCGTAGTGAGTGCGGCCGGGTAGCACCTTGCCTGCCTGGATGGAGCCGATCATCACGATGTTGCCCTTGCGGCCTTCCGCCAGGGCGCGGCGGCAATAGACCTGCGAGCAGAGCCACTCGCCGCGCAGATTGACATCGGTGAGCCGCGTCCATTGATCGTCGGTTAGGTCGAGAAACGGGACGATAGTCTCGATGCCGGCGTTGTTCACCAGCACATCGATGGGTCCGAGTTCCTCCCACACCTGATCTACCATGGCCTCGACTTCGTCGCGGCGTGCGACGTCGGCTTTGACTGTCATGGCACGGCGTCCTTTGCAGCGAACCCACGCGGCGACGTCCTCCGCGGCCTGACCGCAGGAAATGTAGTTCACGGCGACGTCTGCGCCTTCCTCCGCAAATACCTCGGCAATTCCCTTTCCTATTCCTCGGCTGGCGCCTGTGATGAGAGCCACTTTTCCCTTGAGCCTCACGATCCCTCCTCACCCTTCGATCAGATAAACATCGTGCAGAACGAGCGGTTGCGGGTGAAACCACGCTCGCTCACCGGTCCACTCAAATGCGATCGGTCTCTTCTCCGGAACGAGCAGGACTCGTTTGGGCTTCGAACGGCAGTGAATGCCGGCGCGAATCCCCTGCACCGCGGAGAAATCTTGTAGGCGCTGGCCTCCCGACAGTCGCTTATCGCCGGTGAAATTGAGCAGATGCAAGAACCGCTCCGTGCCGCGCGAGGTCAGCGTTGCTTCCAGATTGAGCGGAGCCTTTTCCAGCACCATCGCGCGTTGCGACGGTGGATGTACCCCGTCCAACATCCAGGCGGCGAGTTTGCGAAGCACCGGGGTCCCGTCCTGATGGTATGTGCTAAAGAGACGGGCTGCGCAATAGATCGCCTTTCCGTCGCCGAATTGATTGAGCGTTAGGCCAGGGCCGTCAGCGGCGGCGGCAGGCGCTTGCTTCGGACCGGCCGGCGGTACCACTTCCAGCAAAGTGTTCGCAGTGGAGCATTGGACGCGAGTATAACCGCCGCTGATCTGAACATCCATTGCAGGAACTCCCGGGACGTCGCGCACGCGAAGGTAGGCGCGGCGAACGTCCGCGTACGCAAGATAGCGGACGCCCAGGACATCGGCCAAGGAAAAGTCGGGTGAAGGCTGATTGTCGGGTGTGCGAATTCCGGTCTCGCCAGTGACGAGCAAGGAACCGCCCCCGTGCACAAAGCGGCGGATGGCGTCGCACTCGCGAACATTCAGAATGCACTGCTCCGGCAGAACGAGAAGCCGGTACTCCTGGAGAGAATCCGCAAGTGTGTCGCTATTCAGGATGCCGAACTGCAGATGCTCCTCCACCAGCACCTTGTGCGCGCCGGCCACGCCCGGCGACGAAGGACTAGCCATCCACTCTCGGGCCGGATTCAACGGCAGCGTCGCCCAGATGGAATCGGCCGAGAGCAGAACGGCGGTCTCTTTGTGCGGTACGGAGCCGCGGATGCAGGGCTCCAGGTCCGCGGTTCTGCGATTGACGCCTCCGAAGGCCTGATACACTGCGGGATCGGGATTGCCGGAAGGATAGCTGTCGTCACCGAAATACGGACGGCCTCCATTCGCCAGCAGGATCGCTGCTTCGTGACGAAACGCTGCCGGGTCGCGCAGCGAGTAGTCACCCCAGCCATTTCCGCGTGTTGTCATACAACTCCAGTTGACGATGCCGGGCTGAGAGGAGAGGTAGCGCGCTTCGAGCGAGAGATCGAAACTGAGCGTGCCGGAATAAGGCGGCACCGGTTCCCACACGAGCTGTGTGACTTCGGGCGGCGGCTTTACAGGATTCCGAGTTACCCAGACGTGATTGAGTGCGAAGGTCAGACCGGCCTTCGCGGCAGTGAGACGCCCAACTACCTTACCCGCGTAGCGCGCACCGCTACGGCTTAACCATTGATGATGTGCGAAGACGTTCGGATCGTTGCTATCCGTTGGGATTTCGCGCCCGGTATCCACACGAAAGGCCTGACGGCAGGATGCGCAGTAGCATGCGCCGCTCACGAATTTCGATACGAGGTTATCGAGGAAGAAGCCATCCACATCGTAGAGCGAGACGATTTCCTCGAGCTGCGGAATGTGCACCTTCTCGAGCCAGGGCGAGTTGACGCACATTTGTGCGACGTCTCCACGCGGCCGTGCCGGCTGGGACAGGTCGCGCACCATCGCCCACTCGGGGTGCTCCTGGTAAGCACGGCGGTCCGGGCCGACCGAGACATACGCCAGCACTCGAATCCCGCGCTTCTTGAGCGCCGCGCAGAATTCTCCGGTGAAGTCGCGCTTCAGGCCAGGGTGAGTCACGCCGAGTTTGGTCGGAAAGTAGCTGTAGCCGGCATTGCAGATGGCGAAACAACTGACCATCTGGAAAGCTGCGTCCTTGAGCAGAGCCGCGGCGCGCTCGGCATCGAAGCCTTCGTAGGGGGCGGGCAATTGTCCAAAATGCGCGTCGATGTGGAGCTCGCGGTAGACTTCACCGAGCCACGGAGCGGCGGGCTCGGTTGCGGCGCGAACGAGAGGGATCGGCCCGAGCCCCAAGGCGGCGGTCGCGGTAGCGTTCCTGAAGAGGTCCCGTCGAGTCATTTGGCTTTGGGCAGGGCGAAGACGTAGTAGCCTTGGGCTTCCGGCTTTCCCGGCGCCCATGCGATCGATTCGGAACCGATGTTATCGAATACCCGGCCGGTTCTTGTGCAGAATGCGATGTACTGACGTCCTGCGACTTCATAGACGGCGGGAATTCCTTCGGGATTGGATTCGAGTTCCTTCTCCCAGAGAACCTTGCCCGTGTCCTTATCGTAGGCTCGAAGCGTGCGATCGGACCACGTGCCAATCAAGATGAGACCTCCAGCCGTGACCACCAGGCCGTTGCGCGTCGGATGGTAGCTGCCGGTATCCTTAATGCCCTTGGCGGCTAGCGCGGGCACCACGCCGAGAGGAACTTGCCACTTGATGGTTCCCTCGTTGAGATCGTAGGCGGTCAGTTCCGACCATGGCGGGCCGATAGCGGGCAACCCGTTGCTGGCGTTGAGGGTTCCATAAGGCGTGTAGTAGCGCGTCTGCCCTTCTGGTGGAGGCTGGACCGGATCGCCGCTGCGCCCGCGGCCGGAGGCCGGCATTGTCAATGCGCCCGCCGTCGGATTCGCCACGTAGGCAGCCAGGGCATCGATGTCCTCCGAATTGAGCGTCGACTCCGTAAACGGGGGCATCTGTCCGCGCCCGGAACGAATCATCGCGCGGAATCCTTCAGTCCCCAGTTCCTTCGGTGAGGTCACGCCCTTGCGATCGGCGCCGTGACACTGCTCGCAGTGCTGGGCGAAGAGGGCGAAGCCCCGCTGCTCGGGAGTCGCCCCTTCCGGCACGCGCACCCGTTGCCGCGCAGAGAGCACGTGCATGGTGGGTGCATCGTTGGAGCGGACATAGAACATGCCAGTGGCCGGATCGGCCGCCGCGCCGCCCCAGTTGGATCCTCCCAGTTCGCCTGGCATGTCAATCGTGTTGCGAGTACTCGGTGGTGTGAATAGGCCTTCATTGCGCGCCTGCATCAGCAACTCCCGGAGGCGCGCTTTTTCCGCATCGTCGACGTAAGGGTTGATATCAGTGAGGGTGAATCTCTGCCGTGTGAAGGGCGGCGGCTTAGTGGGAAACGGCTGCGTGGGGGAAGCCTGTTCACCGGGAACATCGCTTTGCGGAACACGCCGCTCTTCGATGGGCCAGAGGGGCTCGCCAGTCACGCGATCGAAGACGTAGACGAATCCGAACTTCGTGGCTTGCGCGACCACGTCGACCATTTTGCCCTCATGGCGGACGGTGAGAAGCTTCGGGCCGGTGGTCAGATCGTAATCCCAGAGGTCGTGGTGGACGGCCTGGAAATGCCAAAGACGCTTACCGGTGCGCGCGTCGAGCGCGATGAGGCAATCGCCGAACAGATTCGCCCCAATGCGATCGGCGCCATAGAAATCGTAGGTGGGCGAGCCGGTGGGAAAGTAGGCGATGCCGCGCTTCTCGTCGACCGAGATTTCACCCCAGGTGTTGTTGCCGCCCACATAGGTCCACGCGTCTTTGGGCCACGTGTCGTAGCCGAATTCTCCGGGGTGCGGGATGGTGTGGAAGATCCAGGCCATCTTGCCGGTCAGGATGTCGTAGGCGCGAATGTCGCCGAGAGCCGAGCCGTAGGATTCGCCTGGCGCGGAGCCGATCAGGATCAGGTTTTCGAAGACGCGGCCAGGGGTGCCGGTGGGTCCGCCCTGGCGCCTTGGAGACCCGTCGCGCAGATTGACGCGTCCGTCGTTGCCGAACGTGTTGATGGTGACGCCGGTGCGCGCGTTGATCTCCTGCAGACTGCTGTTGGCGGCGAAGATGAGGCGGCGATCGGAGCGGTCCTTGCTTTCCCAATAGTTGATACCACGATCGGTAGGACGGCCCTCTACTGGATGCGTCCAGATCTGCTTACCGGTAGCGGCGTCGAGCGCGACGATCGCGTTCTCTTTACCGAGAACATACATGACGCCATCGGCGATGAGGGGATTGAAGCCGAATCGTCCGCTGGAGCCGGGGACGAGGTACGTCCATGCGAGTTCGAGACGGTTTACGTTGGATTTGTTGACTTGCTTGAGGGCGGAGTATTGGAGAGAGTCGGCGGATCCGCCGTAATCGCTCCAGGTGGTGTAATGCGGGGGAGCGGCGGCAAGGAGAAAAGTCGCCACGAGCACAACTGCAGCAAACACCGAAAGCAGGGATCGGGGCTTAGGTTTTGGGGGTTGGGTCTCGCGGCCCGTCGCTGCGGTCGAGCCTGTCTGTCGCGATCGGCCTGGGCGGCCCACCAATCTGTATGAGAATCTTCGGGCGAGGCTGTGGCGCAAACTTTCCTGTTTACCGTCTCGACACTCTTGTCGGGACTTATCGGGTGTGCACCGTGCCTGCCGCACGAAGGATTTTCGGCGCCGTCTCGACACTCTTATCCAGACTTTTCGGCTGCGCTGGGATTCTGACCTTCGGCAGCGTGCGCGTGCATCGGAATTCGCGGACGATCCGAAAAGCGTCGAGATGAGTTTCGATGCGGCAAACCGGAGTGTTTGCACATCCTTGATCATGGGCATCACTATTTCGGGAGGGCGAAGACGTAGTAGCCTTGCCCTTCGGGCTTCCCCGGCTTCCATGCGATTCCGTTGTAGGAGCGGCCGACCCCGGCGAAGAAGGCGACATATTGGCGCCCCCCTGTTTCGTAGACCGCGGGGATGCCGTCGGGATTGGCGTCTACTTCGCGCTCCCAAAGCACCTTGCCCGTATCTTTGTCATACGCCCGGACCATACGGTCCGACGCCGTCGCCATAAAAATCAAGCCGCCCGCCGTAACCACGGGCCCGTTGCGCGTGGGACGATAGCTTCCCGTATCCTTGATCCCTTTCGCCGCCAGCGAAGACACTGTGCCCAAAGGAACGCGCCACTGGATGGTGCCCTCATTGAGGTCGTATGCCACCAACTCTGCCCACGGCGGACTGATGATGGGCAGTCCGTTATTGGCATGCATCAGATTCCCGAACTGTCCGAAATAGGTAGGCTGGCGGCCGGGAGGCGGCGCGGGGTTGGCATTACCGCGTGCAGGCACGCCAGCTTTCGGATTCCCGAAATAGGCGACGATCGCATCGAGATTCTGATCGGACACGCTGTCGGTCGAAAACGCCGGCATCTCCGCCTGCCCTTTGCGGACGACGGTTCGGACGTGCGGAGGATCGACGTTTTTGGGCGGGTCCGCACCGTGACAGGTGGCGCACTGTTGGTTGAATATCGCGAATCCGCGCTGCTCAGGCGTAGCGTTGGCTGGAATGCGCGCCGCAGTCCGCTCGGACAGTGTGGCGCTCGACGGCGCATCGACGGCCCGTACGTACAATCTCCCAGTCTCCGGGTCCGCGGCTGTTCCGCCCCAGTTGGTGCCGCCCAACTGGCCGGGCGTCTCGATGGTCTCGCGCTCCAGGCTTTGCGGCGTGAAGAGGCCGTCGTTGTGCGCCTTAGCGATCAACGCGCGCAGGCGCTCGCGTTCGGCATCATCCACGTAAGGATTGACGTCGTCGGGAGTCAATTTCTGGCGAGAGTAGGGCGGCGGCTTGGTGGGGAAGGGCTGCGTAGGCCATGACTCCTCGCCAGGCACTTCGCTCTTCGGCACGGGGCGCTCCTCGATGGGCCACACCGGCTCACCAGTCACGCGATTGAATACGTACAGGAATCCGAACTTGGTCGCCTGGGCTACGATGTCGAGGGGCTTGCCGTTGTGGCGCACGGTCAACAGTTTGGGGGCGGTAGTGGGGTCGTAGTCCCAAAGATCGTGGTGAACCAGTTGGTAATGCCACAGGCGTTTGCCGGTGCGCGCATCGAGCGCCAGGATGCAATCGCCGAAAAGACCCATCCCCTTGCGATCGGCGCCGTAAAGATCGTAGGTGGGCGATCCCAGCGGGAAGTACGCGATGCCGCGCTTCTCGTCGATCGAGATTTCGCCCCAGGCATTGACGCCTCCGATATATTTCCAGGCGTCCTTGGGCCAGGTTTCGTAGCCGAACTCGCCAGGATGCGGCACGGTGTGGAAGGTCCATACCAGCTTGCCGGTGAGCACGTCGTATGCGCGCAAGTCTCCGGGGGGATCGCCGTATCCCTCGCCAGTCGCGGAGCCGAGAATGATCAGGTTCTCGAAGACCCGCCCGGGCGTGCCGCTTTGAATGTTGCGGATGGTTTTGGGATCGCGGCCCAATCCCTCGCGCAAGTCGACGCGCCCATCTTTTCCGAACGACGGAATGGTCACGCCGGTGCGCAGATTGATCTCCTGCAGATAACTCTCGGCGGCGAAGATCAGGCGGCGGTCGGAGCCGTCTTTGCTCTGCCAGTAATTAAAGCCGCGATCGGTGGGACGGCCCTCCACCGGGTGATTCCAGAGCGGCTTGCCGGTGGCCGCGTCGATGGCGACGACGGCACTGTCCTTACCCACCACGTACATCGCGTCATCCACCACCAAAGGGCTGAAGGCGAAACGCCCGCCAGGACCGGGAGCGGGATAGAACCAGGCGGGTTCGAGTTTGGCGACATTCTTCTTATCGATCAGCTTCAGCGACGAGTACTGCATCGTATCGGCCGACCCGCCGTAGTCGCTCCACGTGGAGTAGGGCTGCGGGCGGGCGCCCGACTGTCCGCGCAAGAGCACGATCCCGCCGAGCAGACAGACGCCGACCCCGGCGGCGTACATTCGTCGATGGTTCGCGCAAGTCATTATCGTTTCGCCAGTTTTGCGCTGGGCGTGGCGTCCGCGTCCAGGTCGCCGAGGACATACTGGACCGCAGCCAACACGTGCTGCGTCCACATGGGATTGGTGTAGAAGTCGGTGGTATGCCCGAGCGGTGTGAAATAGGTACGGCCCTTGCCGTAAGTTTTGATCCAGGCCAAGCCGTAGTCCTGATCGGGACGGGTGCATTCGGGGCAGAACCTGCCTGCGGTCGCCATGTCCGACTTCTCTACGTCGAGGCTGAGCAGCACGTGCTGCTTCTCGCGGCTGTACGGCGAGTAGACCGGAAAATGATAGAACTCGTCGGTGTGATCGAAGCTGGCGGAGCCGAAGCTCTTGGTGAGCGGGCTGTTGGGATCATCGATCTTGACCACCTGCTTTTCGGTGTGATGCGCGCCGGCCCATCCTCCCATCATCTCGGCGAATTCGGGCCAGTTGTTGTCGGCAAACGTGACGGCGTGGTGTCCGCCCAGTCCCCCGCCCTCGCGGATGAAGCGCAGAATTCCCTCGCGCACCTCCGGATCGTTGTGCACCATGCCGCACACATTGTTGAACCACACGGCATCGTACTCCTTGATCTTGGGATATTTCAGAAGCTCCAGGTCGTTGCTGAACGTTACGGTGAAGGCGCCGGTGTACTTGGCCATCAGCTCGAGCATCAGCGTTCCATGCGGAATGGTGGCGTGTCCAGAATACATCTGAAGATCGGTGACCAGCAGCTTGCGGGGCTTCTTGGGCTGCACGATCGCCTTACGCGGCGCTCCATCGTCGATCTGCTTCTTCATGTCGGCGCTGAGCAGCTCGGGACCACGGATCTTGCCTGGGGGAGAATCCACCATCCGCCGCACACGTGCCGCCATGGCAGGCCACATGGCGCGCTCGAAGCCGGTCATGGATTTCTGGAGGTCGGCATAGACATCGGAGGCGCCGGTGGAATCGATGGAGATGAAGAGAGGCTTGAGCTCGGCGTGATAGGCGGCGACGAAGAAGTCCGAAAGCCCCGCGGCACCGCTTCCCAAGGTTACATCCTTCCCTTTCGCGCCCAGGGCGCTACGGTCGTGAATGTCGATCGCCATCAACCTATCCTTGACCATCGCGAGGCCGTCTACAGGCTTGATCCCTTCCTGCATCCAGCCGCCGAGGTCGGCCGCAATTCCGATGTTCTTGCCATGGCCCTGCAAGGAGCTCATCACGGTTTTCGGATCTTTGCTGGCGTCGAGGGCGACCGCGATCGAGTATTCGGAGGCGAGACGGTCCAATCCAGCGAGAGCGCCGGCTGGCGCGCTGGTGACAATCAGGGGAGCGTTGATAGACTTGGCAAATTCGAAGACCTGCCGCGCCGAATTCTCATCGGAGCCGATGTTGTCAACGCGATACGCAAGGATCGCCTGGTTATACTCGCGCAGTTTGCGAACTACAGCGGCTCGTTCGCCTGCTTGCAGATGGTAGTCCAGATTTTTGGGAATTTCGGGAGCGATGCGCTGCGAGCTGGAGGCTTCCACACCGGTCACGCCAAGGAGGTCTGACTTGACGATGGCCTCCGCCAAGGTCAACTGTTTGAAGTCGGCGGTGGCGATGCCGACGTGCCATCCGAACCAGATATTATTATCGGCGGCACCGACACGGATCGTGCCGAGGCTCGCGCCGGTCGGGCGCTGCGACAGGTTGGGAATGGCAGGAGCGTTCTGGCCGCCCTTGGTTCCGTTCGCTCCCTTAGTCGGTGGGGCCTGTTGCGCGAGAAGCACCAGCCCGATTGCACCTGCGAGGATTAAAGCGTACGTAGCTTTTTTCATGTCTGTGTACCCGATTTGGTTGCGCCGGGCGCGTTGCTGCAATCACGTCCGGAACCTGTAGCCCAATTTCTGCAGATATGCCTTGCTCGTCTGAGCTGTTTCGAGAGGCGTCATGGGAGCGTTGGCCGAGGGGTCCAGTTCCACCATGATGTTGGCCTGTTGATGGCCTTCTTCCAAGGTGTCGAGAACGCCCGAAATATCTACCTCGCCCATGCCCAAGGGGCAGTAGCCGGCGTAATTCTGCCAGCCCTTGTAGTCCTTCAAATGCATGTGCTTGACGAGCGGCAGAAAGTCCTTAATCACCTGGGCCGCATTGGAGCCGCCCTTCTGCAGTTGTCCTACGTCAGGGGCGAACTTCAGGTGCTCCGTCTTCACCCCTTCCATCACTGTATAGACTTCGTCGTGGGTCTCGACGGCAGTACCGGTGTGCTGGTGCAGACCCGCGCCCAAGCCGATGTCGTTCAGTGCCATCGCGGAATCGTTCAAGCCGGAGATGACTGCCGCTCGATATTGTTTGAAGTCGTAGCTGTCGCGCTTGACGCCGTTCACTTGCAGGACACCGAACACGCCGCCATATTTCTTGATGATCTTGCCGAGGCGGATGACCCCCTCGAGGCTTTCCTTCGCCTTGCTGGGGTCCGTCACATTGATGCGAATGTACCCGGAGGTCAGCGGCAGCTTATAGCGGTCCATCAGCGGACGCAGTGTATCTTTCGCGTCCCAATCCTCCAGGACTTCCGGGAAGGTCTCAAAGCCGTTGAAGCCAAGCGCGGATATGTCGCGAACCGCGGGCTCAAGTGTCGCGTCGGCCTCCGGACCGCGGGGGAATGTGCCCCAGGTGATGCAAGTGTGCCCGATCTTCAGATTGCGCGGAATGGCCGCGCGAGCGGGAATACCAGCGCCTCCCAGAACGGCGCATACCGTCGTAGCGAACCCGCGCCGGCCGATTACAGCTCTCACACATCCTCCCGCTCATATTGCGTATTGTGCAATGAATATCTCTTCATCGCGGACGCATGCTATCAAGCCCTCGGAGGGATGTCAAGGGAATATTGCCCGGCGCAGTGATTCCGGCGTGACGCCACGCGGCACCAGCACAATGTTCTCGTTCCTGGCCGTGGAGAAGGTGAGAAGCGATCCTTCGAGTTCCTGCGATTTTTTGCCGTTTCGGTAGAGGGTCGCGCCCCCTTCGCCCCACGGATTGCGAATCCTGCAGGGCGCTCCCGCACGCGACGACAATTCCACAAACTCTACCTTTCCGTGGCGCCGCGACGAGGTCACCGTGAACGCTCCCGCGGCGAGCAGTTGAAATTCGGCATCCCAATCGCTTGGCCACGCGGAGAAAACCTCTAACACCGGATCCTCTGTAACGCCCGCGACGTTGGCTAGCAACGAAGAGTGAATGCCGGACGCCAGCCCGCCAATATGTTCGGCGTCAATGGCGCCGGGGCCCTCGCGCAGACGCAGACGATTGCGAAAAATCTGCGCGCCGCCGATCCCTTTCACATCGATGAACCCGGAGGTGCGGTTGAAGTTCAGGAAACGGGCCTTCAATTCGCGGTCGGCTCCCAGCGGCGCAATCGCGCCAGTGGTGTCGTTTCCAAAGATGAAGCCGCCGAAGCCACCGCTGTTGTTGCCGCCGCGCGCCGGGGGGAGCGTAGGCAGGTTGGCTGCGATGTCGCGCCACAGCGGGCGAAGATTTGCGTCAACGCCCAGAATCTCCGAGGCGTGCGCCGCGAGCGGAAAGATCATCTGCATGTAGGAGACTTCGGTTCGCGTGTCTGGCGTGTCCCAGTTGGATTCGTTGTTGTTGACGTGCTCGAGGTGATATTTGCCGTCGGCTCCTTTGCGGAGGTTCGGAAAATTGCGGTAGAACTCGGCTGCACCTTTGATCATGGGGTATGCGCGATCGCGCAGCCACCCGGCGTCCTGTGTATCCAGGTAGCGGTCCCAGTAGACGGACGCTATGCGCGTCGCGCCTCCCAGGATGTGGCTGGTATGCCCGAAAACGCCATGGCCCTTGTCCGCCACGATGTAATGGCCATGATCCCATTTGCCGTCCCCGTGAAAATTCCAGCGGCTATTGTGCCGATTCTCGGTTTCCGACCACCAGCGGAAGCGTTCCGACATTTGGCTGGCGGGTTTGCGCGCCAGGTACAAGTCGCGCATCTCGGCGGCGATATCGTCCGGCAGTTTCTCGGGGCCGTTGAAGAATGTGGTCTCCGGGATCCAGATGCCTTCGGAACCCCACTGCTGACGGGCGGCCAGCGCGCAGGCGTCGTACATCCCGCTGTAGAGCGAGAATAGGGGCTCCATCAGTTCCATTCGCCCCGCCGGCATGAGGTTTCGGTAGTACGCGGCGGTGTTCGCCCACCAATACTGCGACCCCCAGCGCCGCATGTCGCCGTTGGTATACCAGAGCATGCCTCCGAAGCGTGGCGGATACGCACCGCGCGAAGAGGACGCCACAAGGTAGAGGAAGTAGGTATAGTTCTGCTCGACGAAATCGGCCTGCCCGTCTTCGCTGTGCATGTGAACGAAGCCTTTGGCCCAAAAATCACGCCACCACGATTGCGTAGCGCTGAGTAGCCCGGAAAAGCCGAGCGGCGCCGCGGCATCCAGTTCCGCGAGGGCCCGCCCCGCGGCGTCATCGGCAGAGTTGAAGGTCGCCGCGCTCGAGATCAGAATAGTGAATGCGCCCCGGGACGGCGCAGCGGAGAGTTGCACCGTGGACTCGTTGAGATAGCGAGCCTTGGATGGCCGGCCGAGAACTCCAATCGCGACCGCCGACGAATCGTAAAACTCGCCCTCGCGAAACTCCTGTGTCAGGAGGATACGCCCGCTTCGTATTTCGAGGCGCGAGAGGGCCGAATGCTCCGCGGTCTTAACGTCGACGGCATGCGATTTGGTGAGGTCCCAATTCTTGCCGTTAATCACCGATACGAGGTAACGGAGCATGCGGAGATCGATATTGACGGCCTCGGGTTGCGGCCGCTGGTCATTGATTTCGACGGCCATCACGTCGCGCTCCGGCCACGCGAGAACGCGGGCGGTGATGCCGCTGCCCTGGACGGTCATCAGACCTTTGTCAACGGAGAGGGTCTGATGGAAGGCGGCGCCTGCAAAGATGTCATCGCCCGACTGGACCAGATTGATGTCGACGTATCCGCAACCGCCCGCATAATCGGTATCGGCTCGCGGAAAGCTGACGGTGGAGCTGTTCTCGGCGAAGACATCGGCACGGTTGATCTGGAAATGGAGGGCCGAAGGAGAAGACCAGACGAGACTGCCCATGCGGCCGTTGCCGACAGGCATGCCTTCCTCACTGCGCGATGCGGGCTGCTCGTACTGCAGATCGGCGCGCGCCGCGAGCTTGCCGTAGTCGACGGAAAGTATGCCTTGGGCGTAGATTGAGGCGGCGGCGCACGCCAGGATCACAGCACGACCCACCGAAGAAAAGCAGAAATATCTCATGGCTATACCCGGGGCACTCTAGAATCGGATGCGCACTCCCAGCCGCAGCATGCGTTCATCGATTCCCTCTCTCCCGAAGCCGCCGTTGGTGGACGTGATCGTCGTATAACCACCCAGGCTCTTGATGGTGCCGTTGGCATTCAGGACCATGCTCGAGACGGTGGCACTCGGATTCGAGAAGTGCGGTGTGTTGGTGGCGTTGAAGGCGTCGGCACGGAATTGCAAACGCACACTTTCGCGAATGCTGAATTCCCGCACGACGCCGAGATCCAGATTGATCGCGCCGGGCCCGAAGATGGAGTTGAAGCCCGCGGTGCCGAAGGTAGGGGTGGTGACCGCAGCGAAGGCCAGCGGATCGAACCACGACTGGTTCGGGCCAGTGCCACCGAGAATCTCGACGTTCGGTTTCACCTGATTGGCCCGCTGCGTATTGCCCGGCGCATTCAGAGAAGTGGCGTCCGAACCGACGGAGAACGGCTGGCCACTGTACATCGTCAGGAGTCCCTGCAGTTGCCATCCGCCGGCGATCCTGCCGGCCACGCCGTGGTTCCAAAGTGCCCGGCCCGGCCCCAACGGGAGCTGGTAAACCGAATTCGCGGCAAATGAGTGGGTGCGGTTCGATCCCCATAACGCCTTGTTCAAATTGCGAAACGCCGGAGCCTCGATCGCCGGATTCTTGTCGCTGAGAGCGTCGCAGCACAGCGCCAGGGCCTTGGAGAAGGTGTAGACCACGTTGAGCGTGAGACCGTTGGAGTAGCTTTTGGTTAACTTGGTCTGCAGGGAATCGTACGAGTTGCGCCCATAATTTTCGATCAGGCCTGAGCTTCCGGTTCTGCCGAAAGCTTGATAGAGCGGCTCGCTCGGAGTGCCGCCGCCGGGCGTTCCGACGTTCACGTTCATGACCTGGAGCTGCTTAATCTGGCGGTCGCCCACGTATCCGGCTTGTGCCAGGAATCCTTTTGGCAGTTGCTTCTCGACGGTGAGGTTCCACGACTCGATATACGGCATGTGATAGACCGGTGGCGGCACCGTGAAGCCCTGCGTGAGTGGATAATTCGAAATCACACCCGTGCCGACGTCCGGGAACACCACAGCCGGAATCCCATCGCTCAGGCGACTCGTGTACTGGAATGAACTGGCCGGCGCCGGCCAGCTCGCCGATTGCGTGATTTCGGCTTCGCCCACGAAATCCCGCACCCAGGCCAACGGGTTCGGATCGAAGTTGATTCCGAAGCCGGCGCGCACCACGAAGGTCGGAGTGGCCCGCCACGCAAGGCCAATCCGCGGACTGAAATCCTTCTTCGGGACCTGCACGCCGCAGTCCCTGGGGGTCTGGCCCAGCCCGCAGAGATACATGGTGTTCGTCTGGAAATTGTAGGTCTCGAATCCGCGGTGTTCGCCCGTGCCGAATGGCAGATACTCCCACCCGACGCCTAGCGACAAGGTCAAAACCCGGCTCACCTGCCATTGATCGCGAACGTATAAGCTGTCCGCCCACATGCGGCTGGTCTGCCGGGTGCCTCCTCCGAGGAAATTGTTGGTAGCGCCGGTAGTCAGGCCCAGCAGGAAAGTGGAATACGTGTTGTACTGATTCGCCGAAGGGCCGCCGTTGAGAGTCGTGGGGCCGCCGCCAAACGAGAACGATCCACCGTTGGTGGAGAGCTCCCAGTTGTTGTTGTCGATCTTCATGATATCGAGCCCGAAGCGAATGGTATGGTTCCCGTGAACCCAGCTTCCATTGGCGACGTAGTCGTAGGCCGGATCCAGATAGTAGACCGGGGAGTCGGGGTATTTTCCGAAAGCGGTGTAGTTGCTGATGCTGAAAGACGGGTAGCCGGCGTCGCCCGGATCGGGGCCGTTGGTTCCGGGCAGATTGAACTTCGTCAGTCCCAGGTTCCCTTTGCTGAAGCTCACGGGCTCTTGGGAAGTATCGAGCCGCGTATAGCCGAAATAGCTGTCTACGATGACGTGCGGGCTGACGACGTAGGTGCCCGCTACCGTGCCGTTGAACACCGTGCCGTTCATGTTCCCGTCGCGCGTCGCCGAGCTGTTGACACCGGCGCCGTTGTCGCCGAAGAGATCGGGATTGAAAACGTGGTAGTCCAGCGCTCCGAGGCGGGCAGTCACCGTGAACTTGCGCGAAAGGTTCCAGTTGATCTTGCCGTCGAACTTATGCCGGTTGACGAGGTAGTCCCCCGTGGCGTAATAGTTGTTGGCGATTCCGGAGAGGTTGGGCAGCGGATAGAGTTGCTGAATGAGCAGCGCGGTGGGGTCGAGACGCGACTGCGGAATGAGATTTCCGGGGAACTGCGTTCTACCCGTCCCGGTGGCCGTACCCGTGAGGGGATCGTAGATCGGAGTCGAGGAACCCGTCATGTCGCCAGACCGGATAGCGGCCGTAGGAACCGTCACAATCTGCGAAGCGAACTGGCGATCGAACTGGCCGTCATAGCTGGCAAAGTAGAACAGCCTGTTCTTGAGGATCGGACCTCCGATTGTGCCACCGGTCTGGTTGTCGATGAATTTCGGTTTTCGTTGTCCCGGCGGCAGAATCCACGGATCAGCCTTCAGATCGTTATTCTGGTTGTACTCAAACGCCGACCCGTGAATCTGGTTAGTGCCGCTCTTCAAGACGACGTTGATGGATGCGCTCCCGGCCAGTCCGTGGTCGGCGTCGAAACTGGCAGTGGACACACTGACGGTCTCGATAGCCTCTAACCCGGGTACGTATCCGGTTTCGTGCGACATCCAGGAATTGATCGCGTTGGCGCCTTCGATCCGCGTATTAGACGCGCCCTGCGTGGTTCCATTGACGCTGAAGACTTCCCCGCGAGCCGGATTTGCCGCCGGTGAGCTCGACGTGTTGGGAGGCGACATCCCCGGGACCATGACCAGCAGGTTCTGATAGTTCCGATTTACCGGGATGGGAATCTCTTCGACTTCCTTCTTGGAGATCTCGCTGCGAACATCCGCCGTGTCCGTCTGGAGTACGGCGGTCTGCGCTTCCACCTGCACAGTTTCGGTGCTCATGCCCACCTTCAGAGGAACGTCAACCCGTACGACGGCGTCGATGTTCACCGAGACACCACGTCGGACGAAATTCTCGAAACCGGAATGATTTACCGTGATGCTATAGGCGCCCGGCGGCAATGTGGGAAATGCGAACGATCCCGAGTCGTTCGTCACGGTCTCGCGAACCTGACCGCTGCCCGTTTCGGCAGCTTTGACGGTGGCGCCCGGAACGATCGCGCCGCTCGAGTCTGTGACGATACCAACAATCGAACCATATAGGGCTTGGGCTCGCAGACATGCTGCGGCGCCGTAGAGCAGGAGCAAAATCAGGCACGCAGCAACCGCGACCTGGCGGATATTGAGTCTGGGCACGAGAGTTTCTTCCCCTTCTGGGGCTGCGGTGAAGCAGCCAATTTGCAAGCGAGTATATATCCGGACCGGTACCGAGTCAACAGATTTAACGCTAAAACAAGAGAAATCCTGAAAAGCGGCTTTATTGCATAATACGCAACCGTGTTGGGCTACTCACTGGCATCGGCACTGAAGATGGCACTGAGATCCCTCGCGGTCTCGCAGACCAGCCGCGCGGTAACCGCGTCGCGTTCCGGCGGAAATCGGCTCAGGGGTGCGGAGATTCCGATCGACGCAATAATCATGCCATCTTTGTCGCGCACCGGGGCGGCGAGGCAGCGAACGCCCTCCACGTACTCTTCTTCGTCGATCACGAATCCCTGATCCTTGCTGCGGGCGAGTTCCTTCGTCAGTTGCTTGAGGGAGACGATGGTGCGAGGTGTGTGGCCCTGCAGCGTACCCGCACCGAAAATGGTCTTCAACTCGGACATTCCGCAATCTACGAGAAGGGCCTTGCCGTGAGCGGTGCAGTATAACGGAACGAACTCACCGGTCTGTCCGGAGATCACCAGGATCTGGCTGCTGGAGTGGTAGTGATCGATGAAGAATGCCTGCCGGCCCTCACGCAAGGCGAGATGCGTGGTCTCGCCGATCCTGACGGCCAGCCTCTTCAAAGGTTCGTGACTGAATGCGATCAGTACATTGCTCCAATCGTGCTTCCGAGAGAGGCGCCAGATGGAAGGCCCGAGTACATAATCCTTGCGGCCATTCGGGTTGGCGAGAAAGCCGCGCCGCCGCAGCGTGTTTGCCAGACGAAACACACTGCTGCGATCGATGCCAAGGAGCTCTGTGAGGTGCCCGAGCGTCACTGGATCGGACGACTTCGCCACCGCCTCCAGTATGAATAAGCCGCGATCGAGACTTTGAATCGACGGCGTCTGCGCGCTCGGCCTCCTGGGGCGAGGCTTTGTGAAATAGGGTGATACTCCAGCCATAGGTTTTCTATCGTCCTTTTCTGCCGGCGAAGGCCAGGTTTGGTTTCCAGGACTGCATGGACTTCTGAAGCCAGGCCGCGTCACGATCTTTGTGGCAGATCAGGCATGCGTTAGGACTGTCCTGGGGGCCAAAGCGAGCCGTCATTTCCGCATCGGGAATATCGTCGATCTGGTGATAACGGGCCTGGAACATGAGGGCATTCATGATGCGTGGCATGTGGCAACTCACACAGCGGCCAGCCTCGCTGGCTGCCGCATGATGAGTGTGGCCTTCCGGCTTCGCAGCAAATTGCTTGTGACAACCGAGGCACATGCGATCGGAGTCGGCGCCGAATTTGAGCGACCTGGGATTCGAGGCCGCGTCTGCAGGATGTGGGTCGTGACAGTTGCCGCACGTCGCACCACCCTTACGGAAGCATGCCGACCGCACGAAGGACTCTACGATAAAGACCGTCTCACGAAAGCGGCCGTCCTTGTAGAATCCCCTGCGGGAGTAGTCGACATACGGGCGGCTCAAGAGTTCCCGGTAAAATTTCGCGCCGCTTTCCGAGTAGTTCAAGGCTCCAGCCGGCTCCGGGTCGCGGAGGCCGGTCTGCATGTGGCATTGGGCGCAGATGGCGACATATTCGGATGCGCCGACGTGGGAGAAATCGATGGGAGGGTCGGCGGCGCCTTTGGGGTACGGCCGGCCTGCGCGCATTGCGGCCACATGCGCCGCGGAGGGGCCATGGCACATCTCACAATTGACACCACCTTCGCGGAATGAGGACGCCTTGGCCTCCATCTCGCCGTTCTCAAATCGTTGCTGGCTGGTGTGACAGACGGCGCACTCCAACTGGTAGGTGGCGCCCGGGACGATCTCGTGAAAGCGAGACACGTCGGTACGCGCCGAATTTGCCGGGTCCTTGATCTCCCAATAGTTCACCCAGCTCTTGTGCGCCACGTTGTATTGGAGTGGAAACACCTGCATCTCGCCACCCGGCAACTTGGTGGCATATCCCTGCTGCCATTTCGAACCGATCAGGTAGTCGACCGGGTAAGATTTCCAGACGTTTCCGGCGCGGATCTCCATGTAATGGCGCTCGTTGCGGAGCACTGCTCGCGCGACCGGTTTGCCGGCATCGTCGAGGACCGGCTGTCCTGACGTGAAATCGCCGATGACGTCTTTCGGACGATAGGCCCGAAACATCCGGCTCATACCGGTGGCCTGCCAGTTGGAGTGTTGCTGCGCGTGGCAATCCTTGCAGGCCGCGGAGCCGGCATAGGTTCGCGCTTGCGATGCGCGCTGTGCCGGGGAGGCGGATGGAGGCAGCGAGGTATCGAGAGACTCGGACCAGGCCTCAAACGATCGCCCGCCGGGAGCGCCAATATCGGCGTAGACGGTGCGCAAACGATCCAATGCCTGCTGGTGAACCGGGCCCTCCGGTTTGGCAGCGATTGCCAGGAATCTCGCGCCGTCCGCCAATCGGCCTTGATTCAAAATCACCATGCCCAGCAGATATGCCGTCGCCGGTGTCCCGTTATCGAGCCGTAAGGCTTCCCGTAGTGCCGCTTCAGCCTCGCCAAATTGCTTCGCCCGCGTATCGTCGCGAGCCTCCTGCGCCCGGATCGCCGCAACCTGGCCGATCAAATAATATGCCTGCGATCGGATTCGAGCTTGGACGCCAGGCCAGTTGCGATCTTCGATGCTGGAGGGGCGATCGAACCGGCTGAGGAACCACAAAGCATCCTGAGCTTGTAGAGTTGCGCCGTCGAGTTGCCCCATCCTGACTCGCGCGCCGGCCAGGGCGACCAGCAGGAAAGGATTCTCCGGCAAAAAGCGAAGAGAGCGCGCACCATAGTCGAGCGCGGCCGGAAAATCTCCCACGGCAATGCTCGCCTTCGACGCGATTTCATACGCCGGCTCCAACATCCACGACGCTGGATAGGCTTGGACGAACGACTCGGCCAACGCCTTCCGCTGGTGCGCGTCGTTCGCCGCCATTAAAGCAGCGAAGTCCTCGCGCTCCTTCGGGTCCTCGGGAATGATCTCCGGGCCGCGAATGCCATCTTTCTTCAACGACGCGAGCTTAGCCGAGTCATGACAGGAGAGACACCTCTTGTCCACAGGGCCGGTGTCTGCGGCTGACAGAGTTCCGGCCACCGCGAGAGCCCACACCAAGCTGCGCGGCTGAGCCCACCGCATGGTTATCGCTGCCCGTACGGCTTGTTCTTGGCGATGAATTCTTCGTACAGGATGACACCGAATCCGGCCGCCGCCGCCACACCGATAGCTACTTTGAGAGCCGTCCGGCGATGCCCGGACTTGGCTGCCGGAGGAGGTGTCACATTATTTTGGGTGATCTGTTTGTCTGAGGTCTGACCGTCGTATTCGGCAACTACGTGGACCATGAAGGGCCCGGCTTCCATATTCGGAACGAAACCTGCGGCCTTAACAGTGCCGTCGCGTCCGGTAACAGCGGCATAGGTTCGCGCTCCCTTGAAGGTAGCGCCCGGTCCGGACGCAGGGGCTTCGAAACTTACCTTGGCGCCGGCCACTGCGCGACCAGAGGAATCCTCGACGCGGACCACCGGAACCTGCATGGGCTTCTGGTTGACAAAGTTGACCGCTCCGTCGCCTTGTACAATCGCGATACTCAACGCGACCGGCCTCTGTTGAGCCATCGCGACCTGAGAGCACAATACCAGGCAAACGGGGCCGACGATACTGCTCTTTCGTGTAAGCATCCTTAGACCTCCCCAAGGTGGCACTCGCAATTCCCTGCGACAGGCCACGCCAGTCGACCTCATTTGTTTGTCAATGCGTATTGCACATGGTGCAATGACATGAGATCGATGCGGAACGGATTCTATCACGCAAATCCGGCGGCGGGCAAGCAAAAACCTCGCGCTGTCAAGGCAAAGTAGAAATGTAGTGCTCCTGGCAAAGTAGAAATGTCGCCTTTCGAGGCTCTCTGCGGAGTGCGTGTTATTCTGCGTGTGCCTGTGAAGCGGAGACGGGCAATGCCGGCGAGCAACCCGATCAAGGAATAGCCGGCCCGAACTCATCTGCGGACGATGCGAAGGAGCGTGGTCCTCACGCCACCTCCAGAGTCCCGTATCCAAAGAATCGCGATGCGTCGGGGCGCTAAGACTTGACACGAGGTTGTCGGGAGGCCTCCAAATGCCAATTGACGCCGAGTCGCGAGGTGGAAAGGAACGCCGTCAGATGAGAGCCGCTGCCAACGAGCCGTCCAACTCCCTGCGGCACATAGCCGATCGCTCTGCGAACGTCGACCGCCTGATTAATTACTGACGTCGGGCATTCTCACGCCTTTGTGCTTCTCGGATTCGACGAATTCCAGGATGTCAAAGTGACGATTATCCCGATCCGGAAAGAAGCTGTCGATGGCATCAGGTTCGTCGTGGAATACCTCGAACACAGTTTCTAGCCGCGCCTCTGCGAGCAAGCTGAGATGAGTCGGGTTCATCTCAAAGATCGCCAGCTTCCCACCCGCTTTTTGCAGCTTCGCCAAAGCAAAGAGCAGCGTGCCGAGACCGGTGGTATCGAGCTTGCGCAGGTGGCTGAAATTCAATGCCACACGCAGCCTTCCTGCCTTTACCAGGTGGTCTAGTTCCGCTCGAAAATCGAGGTCTTCCTGTCCGAACGTGAGCTGTCCCTGCAGGTCTAGGATGGCGATACCTTCCACGTCTCGAGGAATGATTTCTAGCGACATCGATTTTCGCCGACCGTCCGATGATTGCTTGCTGAAGCGCTTTCCTCAGGGACGCATGATCGTCCCGCAGCGCTTACTTTTCGTGATTCTCCGCACGGGCTCGCAGCTCTTTCGCGGCCTGGAACCAGTCTTCGTCTGGGGATCCCTCTGGGCAGCCTCGGGCTTCCCACAGTGCGTGAGCCAAGACTGCGATCTCCTCGTGCCCAAAGAGTGCGATGCCGTGTTCATTCACAGCATGCGTCTGCCCAGTATGCTCGTGCGCCTGCTCGGAATGCTCAAGAGCCCGTCTCGACAGCTCCTGCCCCGTTTGATGGTCCTGCTTCTCATGTGCTTCCGCGGCGCTGCTATGAGCGTGTGCGGCGGTATCGTGCAATTCGGCGGCCCGTTGATGGTTCTCGTAATGGGATCCGCTGTTGTAACGTCTGGACATTTAAAGGCCCTCCATCTCCCCCGATTGATTGCGAGTTTCCCGCGCCAGGGTGTAAGCGCGATTCGAGGACTCCAACGCCCGCTGCGAATGCCAGAAGTGCCGCTGTCGAGTCCCCTTTTTCATTATGTTCCGCGGCAGTCCGGTGGGACCGCGTCGCGAGTTCATGCTGCTCGTCAGCCCTCCGATCTGTCTGGGGCATGCTTTCCACTCCTTCAGGTGCGGGTAAACCCTTGTTTTCCTGTGCACGAGGCGGACCAAACTCTTACAAGTCAGTCAACTTCGCGTCTGGAAGGCCTTTCGCGCCACGTGTCGCCTTGGACCTCGGCTTGACCGAACCGGTTCCCAGATGACGGCCGGCGGTCAAATGCGCCTGTTACTGCCGGAAAGCGGGCAAGCAGACAGGTGCAGATTAACCCAAATTCCAGCCGGATCGAAGAGATTTTATTCGGGCCATCCGATACATGTAGGTACCGGCCGCGGATCCGCTGGCCCGGCAATGCCCACGAACTCGAAAGCCCGCTCACGCTCAAAGCACGATGCGCTCGTCGCCATCGCGGCGCGTCACCCGTTCCCGGTCCAGAAATTCCAGCAGAGGAATGGCATACTTGCGCGAGATTCCTGTCCATTCTTTGAACGCGCCTACGCCGAAGCGTTCCGACTTGCGTGCAGCCAGCATCTGGCGCAACCGCGCAATCGCGGCGTGGTGAAAGACCAGCTCGTCATTAATCCGCACCAGCCGCTTCTCACGAAGAAGAATCTCGAGTAGCCGCCGCGCTCGCTTCGCCTCTACCGTCGACTTCGCCAATACTTCCGGCAACGTCGGAACCGCGAGGCCCGCTTCTTCGAATGCCCGCTCGATCGCCGTCCGCGCCTGCTCCTCCTCTTCCTTCAACACCACTTGATGTCCTCGCGACCGAACGGTCTCACCTTCGACGACCAGTTCCTTTGCGCTTGCCAATAGTGCGTCCAACACAGAAGGAGGCGCAGCCGTGAGTTCCCTGCTTCGTAAATCCTGCTTAGCGATTCCCGGCAGCAGCGGCTGCTCGCTATGAAACGCCCGCACCGCCTTCACCAGCCGGTCCCGTGTCGACTGGAACCAGGCGCGATCCACATACCAGGTCTGTGCTTGCGCGATCGCTACCAGCCCCGAGGCATTCGTGGAGATCTCTTTTTCGAGTAGACCCGTGCGCGCCACCAACTCCGCCATTCCGAGCCCGAATTCCGACTCGCGCACCAGCAACTCAATCCGCGCCGCAGTATCCCGCGAGGCCATTACGTCCAGGCGCGCCGCCACGGCCGTTCCTTTCCGATAGCGCCGCTCTCCGAGGTCCACCACCACGCCGCCGCCGATCGTGACGACAGGAGAAAATTTGCGAATGATGAAACGATCTCCCGGCAGAAGCAGAGCCGGCTCCTCCAGCACGATCCGCACGTACGCGCGATTGCCCGGATCGAGTGTTATCCCTCCCCCCAACAGCCGTACCTCCGCCTCAATCTCCGCCGTGCCCGAATGAAAATGCACCGGTGCGCGATGTTTCAGAGGCTTCGCCGAGGCCAAAAGGTCCAGCCGGCAGTCGAACGCCTTCACCGCTCGAAACCGCTTCGGCTCGGAGAGCACATCACCGCGTGTCAATTCCGAAGGTTCGATGTCCGCCAGATTGACAGCGGTCCTCTGTCCGGCCACCGCGCGTTCCGATTTCGATCCATGTACCTGAATCCCGCGAACCCGCAATCGGCGCCCAGCCGGGTAGACTTCCACCTCCCTTTCCTTCTCGATTGAACCGGAAATCAGCGTGCCCGTCGCAACCGTGCCAAACCCCTTGATCGAGAACACACGGTCGATTGGCAGACGAAAGTGGCCCGAAGCATTCTTCTCCGGCACTTCAGAGGAAATTCGCTCGATCGCCTTACGCAGATCCGCCAGTCCCGCTCCCGTCACCGAACTCACTGGCACAACCGGCGCCTTCTCCAGGAACGACCCCGCGACCAGTTCGTCCACTTCCAGCCGCACCAGGTCGAGAATGTCCGCGTCCACCAGGTCGGCCTTCGTCAACGCGATCACACCCCGCGGTATCTCCAGCAACCGGCAAATGTCGAAGTGCTCCCGCGTCTGCGGCTTGATGGATTCATCGGCCGCGATCACGAAGAGCACCAGGTCAATGCCGCCCACGCCCGCCAGCATGTTCTTGACGAAACGCTCGTGCCCCGGCACATCCACGAACCCCAGGCGCACCGCTGCCGTCAGTTGCAGGTGCGCGAACCCGAGATCGATCGTGATGCCACGCCGCTTTTCCTCTTCCAGGCGATCGGCATCGATTCCGGTCAGCGCCTTCACCAAGGCAGTCTTGCCGTGATCGATGTGGCCCGCCGTGCCCACAATGATGTTTTTCATGCTGCTTGTTACAGTGTAAAAGTGCTCGTCCTGTCCGTGCTGGCCACGCTTGCCACTATTGTTGCAGGATCGCTGGTTTATTGCGTCCTCACGGTCATCGCGGCAGTTCGCTATCGTGCGGTGAGGCCCAATCAGCTCGCGACACCGCCGATCAGCGTATGCAAACCACTTGCCGGAGTGGACGAGGGCCTCGAAGAGAATCTTCGCACGTTCTTCGAACAGCACTACGCCGCGTTTGAGCTCCTCTTTGCCGTCCGCAGTCCAGAGGACCCCGCCATCGCTGTGGTCCAACGCCTGCAATCGCGATATCCGGCGATCCCCTCGAGCCTGATCGTCACCGGTGAGCCGCCCTATCCAAATGCCAAAGTCTTCAGCCTGGATCGCATGCTCGCCGCCGCGCAGCATGACCTCATCGTGATGGCGGATAGCGATATTCGGGTCTCCTCTTCGATGTTGTCCATCATCGCCGCGGAGTTCGCGGACTCCCGACTGGGACTGGCGACCTGCCCCTATCGCGCGGTGCCAGGCCGCAGCTTCTGGTCGACACTTGAGGCGATCGGATTGAACACCGAATTCATCGGCGGGGTGCTGGTCGCCCGCATGCTCGACGGCATGAAATTCGCTCTCGGCCCGACCATTGCCGCACGGCGCGAAACGCTGTTGAAGATCGGCGGCTTCAATGCCGTAAAGGATTACCTGGCAGAGGACTTCGTGATGGGAAAACTGGCCGCAGAGCACGGCTTCGGGGTAATTCTATCGTCTTATGTGATCGAGCACCGAATCGGGTCGCAAGCCCTGATGGCGAATCTGAGGCATCGATTGCGCTGGAATCGCAGCACCCGCCGGTCGCGCCCCTGGGGATATGTCGGGCAGGTCTTTACTAATCCTGTGCCCCTGGCGTTACTGGTGTCGGCGGTCCGGCCCGCATGGTGGCCGGTACTCGCCACCACGCTCGTCTTCCGCGCCGCGGCTGGATGGGCGACCGCGGAACACGCCCTCGACGATCCGTTGGTTCGCCGGCTCTGGTGGCTGGTTCCGCTGCAGGATGTGTTGAGCTTTCTGGTCTGGGTGGGCGGTTTTTTCGGGAACACCATTCTGTGGCGCGGCCGCAAGTACTATCTGCTTCCCGACGGCCGCTTCGAGTTACTGCCATAACTGAGTGTCGCAGGTGATCGCAAGACTCCCCCGCTAAACTACTGGCTACGGTCAACAGACCGCTCTGACCTGCGCGGTGGCGCAATCAAGCGGCGGTGGTTGAAGGAAGTTACGAGCCGCGATCGTGAAGAAGCGACCCCGGCCCGTAGGTTTCTCGGTATCCTGCTTTAGTACACCGTTTCAGAAATACGGTCTCGTATTTTGGCAAGAACACTCCACGGTCGTAGCTCGTAACCCACCCAAATACGTTCGCGCAATCGTGCGCTTGCGAGCCGCGCACGTCAGCAAGCGCTCTGGCAATACGCCGGCGGACTTCTGAAACCAGGTACTTGCCAATCCTATTCCCCGCCGCGGCCGAAGCGTGCGTTCGCGCCCGGAGGTGGTGCGCCCGGACCACCGGGTCCGCGTCCGCCGCCTGGAGGAAGCGTCGCATAGATTTTCTGTTGATCGGTGGTCAGAATGGCGTAAACCGCCGCCTCCGCCTTGGCATTAATTGCAGTCAGTTGGCCGTTCAATGTCCCGGCGGTGAGAGAAAGCTGGTCAATCAACGCGCTGTTGTTGGCGATAATCGCAGCGGAGATCGACTGCCGGTTGGTTTGCAGACTCGTCTGGGTCGTCTCGCTGGACGTGTACGCATTGGTGTAGATGGTCAGGACGGTTGCCTTTTGCGCGTCGGTCAAGCTCAATTGCGCCGTCAGGAAGTTCACGCGGATTTGGGCCATAGTGGCGGGGTCTGGCGGTGTACCGGGCCCTTGAGCGGAGACGAGCGCCGCTGACAGGGCGATCGCGATGGAGAGTACTGGTAGTTTCTGTAGCATTCTTGTTAGTCCTCTGGAGGAGGCTCCTTCATTGAAGTTATCAGGCTGCATCTGTTGTGTCGCTTTTCCGTGTGTTAAGTATTGTCAAATCTAAATTCACTGCACGCTAAGTCTGAACCTTGATCAACACCCCCGGTTGAGTGCTGAGACTGCCGGCTTGCGCCACCACCGGATAGTCGCCATTCGGCAGCGAGGGCACGGTCACGTTCAACTGGTACAGGCCCGCACCCACCAACCCGGCGAACGAAACCGGAGCCGTAACGCCGCCCATGGTGACGGTGACTGCGGTAGCGGTGGGCGCGGCGCCTTGGTAAACCACCCCCGCCGCCACTGCCGGGGAAGTCGGCCCGAAACCGGTTCCGTAGAGTTCCAGAACGTCGCCAGGCTTCGCCGCACTACTTGCATTGATCACTGTTCCATCTGTTCGGACGGCCGCAACGTAATTCGCCGAGGCAAACAGCGCCGGCGACATACTGTCCAACATGGCCGCCGCAATGCTCGACGTGCCAGCGGAATTCGAGGCAGTCACTGACACGGTGCCGGTGTTTGTATCTGCCGGAGCCTGCAAGTTGATTTGTGTAGGACTCACGAAGTACAGGTAAGCCGGCTGCCCGTCTAGCTTTACAGTATCGGGCCGACCAGTAACAGGGGATCGACGGGCGTTACATGCCCACTGTTAAGAGACCGATAACTCTTGATTAAGAACGTAAAGAGAAACGCCACCTGTGCAACTGCCCGAGGTAGCTGCCCGTCCCGATACCATGAGGAAGCGGCTCCGGGATTGGGAGCGGCGCCTCACCAACGTCAAAACCAGGAAAGACTAAACATGATTTTGAGACGATTCCGATTCGCCCCCATCGCGCTGGTAGCTCTGAGTGCCGCCGGCGCTTTCGCCCAAACTTCCTCCTCCAATACAGTCACACGGTCCCTGACCTCTCCGCCGATCGGGCTGGGAAGTTCGGAGACGGCGCAGGTGAACGTCGTGAACACCGCGTCGAATTCCTCCAGTGGCACGGCAGCCTCCTGCACTGGCAGCATTTCCTTTGTGAATGCCAGTGGAACGACTATTGGAACAGCCAGTACGTTCACTGTGACCACCGGACAGATTTCCGCCGCAACCCTGCCTTTCTCCCGCGTGGGAGCAACTGGAGTCCGCACGGAGGTTCGCGCGGTGGTGTCCCTCACTTTCACCAGCGGATCGAATGTGCCTTGCGACCTGGTCACTTCCTTCGAGACTTTCGACACCGCCTCTGGCGCCACGCACCTTCACCTGGAGCAGAGCGGCGGAATTGAGGGCCCTGGTTTCGGGGGACGTAACTAAAGTAGTAGACCCGCTTTTAGAAGTCTGCCGACGTATTGCTGGACCGCTTGCCCCACATCGCTTGCTTACGCGCGCGGCTCACAACGAGCCACGACCGTAAGGGAGTGATTTTTCGGGCGATCGGGCATCGCTTGCTTACGCGCGCGGCTCGCAACGAGCCACGACCGTGAGGGAGT